>ENA-UONZ01000115-UONZ01000115.1-human-gut-metagenome-genome-assembly--contig:-C93old-NODE-115-length-138271-cov-13.873358_pt1 | contig 138271 bp, 137 predicted proteins | sample MGYA00242468_ERZ724015 | MGnify/ENA metagenome assembly ERZ724015
CCAACATAGAGAAGGTACCCAATAGGGTGCCTTTTCTTTTTGCCTTATTATGTTGGGGAGCAGACATAGCCTACACCGGGGACCGAGGGTTGAGAGGAGACCTTTAAAATAGAGCGTTGAGACTGGATTTGCGCAGTATATTGCCGATCGGGCTTGGGTCGATGACGCGGAAGTGGCGTATGTATCCGATGCAGAGGGAAGAGTTGTCTGCTCGCATTGAGCACCGGTATGAATTATTCAGGTTGACAGCTATGGAAGAGCATAAATCGGACGCAATAGATGTGGGCATCTAAGTTTTTGATGCGTCTAAGTGCAGGTGTGTGGTATTCAGGCACGAAAATGGCCACTGGAAGTTGGAGCTTAGGGAGCCTGTGGAGACGGTGCGGAGTTATATAAAAAAACAGCCGCCGGGCTTTGCCCGGCGGCTGCGCCACTTCGTATGGAATTTTATTACAGAAACGCCACGGCAAGGCCAACCATGAGCGGCATAGTCAGGGCGCTGAGAAGAGTTTCAGCTGCCACCAAACCGGAAGCCAGGGAGGAATCCCTTTCAAATCGGGCAGCAAAAATACTCAGCAGCGCCGCACAGGGAGCTGCGGCGGCCGAGACCACGGCTACAGACACGGCATGGTCGGCATGGAGCACAAGGCACAGGGCCAGAGCGATAGCGGGGGTGACGATGAGCCGAAGGAAGATTGCCAGCCAGGTATGCCGGTCCCGGAGGACGGAGAAAATATTGGCCTGGGAGAGCTGGTAGCCCACCACCACCATGGGCAGCGGAGTGTTCAGATTGGAGAGATAAGTAACGGGAGTCAGGAGGATCTCCGGCAGAGAGATGCTGCCCAGATACAGAGCCAGAGCTAACGCCACGCTGAGAACACCGGGGTTTAGGAGGATCGTCCGGAGGGAGGCCTTCTGCTTGCCGCCGGACATCTGCACCAGACCGTAGGTCCAGGAGCAAAGGGTAAAAACAGTGACAAAGGCGGAACCGTAAAACACGCCGATGGTGCCAAGAAGTGCCGTTTGCAGGGGATAGCCCATGAAGCCACAGTTGGAGTGGACCACGCTGAAGCGCAGAGCTTCCTTCTTTTCCGATTTGCCCCGGAGGAGCAGCTGGGCCATGGCGATGCCTGCCAGATGGATCAGCAGCGCCAGCAAAAGGGCCATGCATAAATTATGAAAGACCTCTTTCTCAAAGCTGCGCTGAAAGGCCACGACCATCATGCAGGGGGACACCACATACATGATGAGCTGACTGCTGCCTCGGCTAAACTGCTCGCCGATCATCTTCGCCCTGCCCAGAACAAACCCTACGCCGGTCAGTATAAACAAAATGAGTATCTGCTGGCCGACGGTTATAACTGATTCCAGCAAAAAAAAGACCCCCTTTGAGCCGTTAAGATTGAGTGTAACACAATTTGAGGCGGTGTCAAGAGTAAAGGTTGTTTTAAGGAGAAAAATGGCGTATACTATACTAAGTTTATTATGCCCTCTGTCCGGAGACTGCCGGGTGGGAAGGGGGAGTCTGCCTTTCCGGCTGGGAACGCTTCGTGTCCGGGACGGAACGTGCGGCGGAGAAATTGATTTTACGGAGGAGAATGGCCATGAAGCTGATGGTTGTGGACGGGAACAGCATCATTAACCGCTCGTTTTACGGGATCAGACCCCTGAGCACCCGGGAGGGGCTTTATACCCATGCGGTATACGGATTTCTCACTACGCTGCAGCGGCTTCTGGATGAGGAGCAGCCGGAGGCGCTGTGCGTGACCTTTGACCGGCGAGAGCCCACCTTCCGGCATGAGGCAGATGAAAACTACAAGGCTACCCGCCACGCCATGCCTGAGGAGCTGGCCATGCAGATGCCGGTGCTGAAGGAGGTGCTGGACGCTATGGATATCCCCCGGTACGAGATGGCGGGCTGGGAGGCGGACGACCTCATCGGCACCATCAGCCGCCGGTGTGAGGCGGTGGGTTGGGACTGCGTGGCCGTTACCGGAGACAAGGACAGCTTGCAGCTCATCACCGACCGCACACGGGTGAAGCTGGTGTCCACCCGGATGGGACAGACCACCACCAAGGACATGACCCCGGAGAGCTTCCGGGAGGCCTATGGCTTTGAACCCATTCATATGATCGACCTGAAGGCCCTGATGGGCGATTCCTCCGATAATATTCCCGGCGTTCCCGGCGTGGGTGAGAAGACCGCCATGGCCCTGGTGCAGAAGTACGGTTCCATTGAGGAGATCTACCGGCTGCTGCCGGATATTGAGGCGAAGCCCGCTGTCATTCGCCGATTGACCGAGGGAGAACAGAGTGCCCGGCACAGTTACTGGCTGGCTACCATCGTTACCGATGTGCCCATGGAGTTCAGCCCCGAGGAGAACCTGCGCCGACCCTTTAAACCGGAGCTGTATGAGCTGTTTTTGAAGCTGGAGTTTTCCAAGCTCATTGAAAAATATGGCCTGTCCCCGGCCCGGGAGGCAGAGGTAAAGGCGGAGTGCGCCGTGACGGTGGAGCGGGTGGAGGAGCCGCAGCGGGCGGCGGAGCTGCTGGCGGCGTGGCGTAAGGCGGACCATGTGACGGTGTATGCGCTGCCGGATCTGGCGGTGCTGTCCATCCAATGGGACACGGGGGCAGACACTGCCGCGGCGGCAGAATTGCAGGAAAACGCCTACCGCGGAGACTGGCAGGCACTGCTGACGGCGTTGTTTGCCGCTGACATCCGCAAGGTGGGGCACCATATCAAGGACACCATGCGCAACCTGCTGGAGCGGGGCGTGGACGCGGAGGGGTATATCTTCGACACGGCCCTGGCCGCCTACCTGCTGGACGCTACGGCGGGCAGCTACGATTTGCAGAGGCTGTTCGTGGCCTATTTCAACGAGGAGCTGCCGAAGCCTACGCACCTGGAAAAGGACGCCTTTACGTCGCTGGGGGATCAGGCGGCCGCCTGGGCGGCCCTGCACAGCTATGGCAGCGCTGTGGCGGCACTGTATGACATTCTGCCGGAAAGGCTGCGGGAAAAGGACATGACGGAGCTGTATGAGACGGTGGAGCTGCCCCTTTGCGCTGTGCTGGCCCGGATGGAGCACCGGGGCTTCCTGGTGGACGGCAAGGCCCTGGCGGCCTTCGGCCAGGACATGGCTGTAAAAATCACGGAGCTGGAGCAGCGCATTTACGACCAGGCAGAGGAACCCTTCAACATCAATTCTCCCAAGCAATTGGGGACGGTGTTATTTGAAAAAATGCAGCTGCCCCACGGGAAGAAAACGAAAACGGGCTGGTCCACCAATGCGGACGTGCTGGAAAAGCTCCGCTGGCAGGCGCCTATTGTGGCCGATGTGCTGGAGTACCGGCAGTACGCCAAGCTGAAGAGCACCTATGCCGACGGCCTGCTGAAGGTCATTGATCCCGATGGGCGCATCCGCACCAGCTTCCAGATGACGGTGACGGCCACGGGACGGCTGTCCTCCACGGAGCCAAATCTGCAGAACATCCCGGCCCGGACGGAGGTGGGGAGCCGCATCCGGGGCATGTTCGTGGCAGCGCCGGGGAACGTGCTGGTGGACGCGGACTACTCCCAGGTGGAGCTGCGGCTGCTGGCCCACATCTCCGGGGACGAGACCATGCAGCAGGCGTTCCTGTCGGGAGAGGATTTCCACACCATCACGGCGGCCAAGGTGTTTCATGTGGCCCCGGAGGAGGTGACGGGGCAGATGCGCTCCCGGGCCAAGGCAGTGAATTTCGGCATCGTGTACGGCATCTCCGCCTTCTCCCTGGCCCAGGACATCGGCGTGTCCGTTGCTGAGGCCAAGGAGTATATGGAGCGGTATTTTGACACCTACCGGGGCGTGAAGCACTACATGGAGCAGGTGGTGGAAAAGGCCTGGGAGCAGGGCTATGTGGAGACGATCATGCACCGGCGGCGGGTGCTGCCGGAGCTGAAAAGCTCCAACTTCAACATGCGTTCCTTCGGCGAGCGGGTGGCCCTGAACATGCCCATCCAGGGCACGGCGGCGGACATTATGAAGCTGGCCATGGTGCGGGTGGAGCAGAGACTGAAACGGGAGGGGCTGGCGGCGAAGCTCATCATGCAGGTGCACGATGAGTTGATCGTGGAGTGCCCAGAGGCAGAAAAAGAAACTGTGGAGCGGCTGCTGGAGGAGGAAATGGGCGGCGTGGCGCACCTGGCGGTACCCCTGCCCGCCCAGGCCCACAGCGGCAGAACATGGCTGGAGGCGAAAGGATAAAATATGAGCGTACAAATCGTACCCATGAACGCAGATCACCTGGAGGAGCTGGAAAAGCTGGAGAAGATCTGCTTCTCCCGGCCCTGGAGCCGGAAAATGCTGGCGGAGGAGCTGGAGAACCAGTGCGCGGCGTTTCTGGTGGCCCAGGACAGCATAACGGGACAGGTGATGGGCTATGCGGGGCTGCTGGTCATGGCCGACGAGGGCTACATCACCAATGTGGCGGTGTTCCCGGAGTATCGTCGCCAGGGCGTGGCGGCAAAGCTTATTTCCGTGTTTGAAAACTTCGCCCGGGGCAATAAGCTGGCCTTCCTCACTCTGGAGGTACGGCCCTCCAACACCGGGGCCATCGCCCTGTACGAGGGCTTCGGCTTCCGGGAGGCGGGACGGCGGAAGAACTACTACGATCTGCCCAAGGAGGACGCGCTGATCTTAACAAAAACCTACGGGGAGGCGGAAGCATGAATATCCTGGCCTTTGAATCCTCCTGCGACGAGACCGCCGTGGCGGTGGTGCGGGACGGGCGGACGGTGCTGTCCGACGCTATCCTCTCCCAGGCGGACATGCACGCTCTCTACGGCGGCGTGGTGCCGGAGATCGCCTCGCGCAAGCATGTGGAGGCCATTTCCGGCCTGACGGATCAGGCCCTTTCGGACGCGGGAATGACCAGAAAGGACGTTGACGCGGTGGCCGTGACCTACGCTCCGGGACTTATCGGGGCGGTGCTGGTGGCCGTGAGCTTTGCCAAAAGCGTGGCCTACAGTCTGGGAGTGCCTCTGATCCCGGTGCACCACATCCGGGGGCACATCGCCGCCAATTATCTGGCCTTTCCGGAGCTGAAGCCGCCGTTTCTGGCCCTGGCTATCTCCGGGGGGAATACCCTCATTGTGGACGTGAAGGACTTTACGGATATGGAAATTCTCGGGGCCACCCGGGATGACGCTGCGGGAGAGTGCTTTGATAAGGCCGCTCGGGTGCTGGGGCTGCCCTATCCCGGCGGGAAGCCCATGGACGAGCTGGCACAGCAATCGACGGGGGGCGTATATGACCTGCCCCGGGCCCATGTGGATGGGGCGGAGCTGGACATGAGCTTTTCGGGGCTGAAAACCGCCGTAGTGAACCTGGTACACAATGCCCAGCAAAAGGGAGAACCTCTGGATCGGGCGGCCCTGGCCCGGGACTTTACCCGGGCCGTCAGTGACGAGCTGGTGCCCCGGGCTATGGAGGCGGCCCGGCGGAGCGGGCGCAGGACCATCGTGGCCGCCGGGGGCGTGGCCGCCAACTCCATCATCCGGGCAGACCTAAAGGCTGCCTGCGAAAAGGAAGGCTGCACCCTGTATGTGCCGCCCCTGCGCCTGTGCGGAGACAATGGCGCCATGATCGGCGCACAGGGATACTTTGAATACCTGGCGGGGAAGCGGGGCGGTCTTTCCCTGAACGCCTACGCCACCATGCATCTGGACGACAAAATATAAACAACTTTGTGCTGCGGAGAGGCTCCCAACGGTAGCCTCTCCGCTGCACATGTACAACAATGCATAGCAAAACTTTTGACGAACGGGATAACGGTTGTGTCAAAAAGCAATAGACATGTGTTGAAATGAGAGAGAATGACGGCGCTATATTGACACAGAGGGAGGTTATTGTATACTGTACATATAAGATACAATAGATGAAAAGGACTATAGGGCATCGGCGATGGCGGAAGCAGAGCAACAGGCTGCACCGGCTGCGGATGGGCCAGGTTATGGCCCTTTCATGGAGGAGAAGAATATGCTGAAAATCGAACATTTGACAAAGACCTATGGGGAGAAAAAGGCGGTGGATGACCTGAGCCTGCACATCCGAGCGGGGGAGATCTATGGGTTCATCGGGCACAACGGCGCCGGAAAGACCACCACCCTCAAGGCCGCGGCGGGGATATTGCAGTTTGAGCAGGGGGAGATCTATGTGGACGGTAAGTCCGTGCGCGCGCAGCCGCTGGAGTGCAAACGGGTTATCGCCTATATCCCCGATAACCCCGACCTGTACGAGTACATGACGGGCATCAAATATCTGAACTTCATCGCCGACATCTTCGGCGTCAGCTCCCAGGAGCGACAGGAGCGCATCCGCAGGTACGCCGAACTCTTTGAGCTGACGGCGGATCTGGCCCAGCCCATTGCCGCCTATTCCCACGGCATGAAGCAGAAGCTGGCTATTATCTCCGCCTGGCTCCACGACCCCAGGCTCATCATCATGGACGAACCTTTTGTGGGGCTGGATCCCAAGGCGGCCCACATTCTCAAGGGGATGATGCGGGAGCTGTGCGACGCAGGCGGCGCCATCTTCTTTTCCACCCATGTGCTGGAGGTGGCGGAAAAGCTGTGTGACAAGGTGGCCATCATCAAGGGCGGCAAGCTCATCCGCTCGGGCACCATGGAGCAGGTGAAGGGCGACGACTCTCTGGAGGAAGTGTTCCTGGAGCTGGAGGACGAGTCATGCTGAATATCCTGGTAAAAAAGCAGCTGGGGGAGATATTCCGCAGCTATACATATGACGCTAAAAAGAACAGGGCCCGCTCCAAAGGGGCGACCATCGGCTTCACCGTGCTTTTCGTGGTGCTGATGGTGGGCGTGCTGGGCGGCCTGTTCACCTTCGTGTCCCTGGCTATGTGCGATGCCATGGCCAGCGCGGGGCTGGACTGGCTGTACTTTACGCTGATGACGCTGCTGGCGGCGTTTCTGGGAATATTCGGCAGCGTATTCAACACCTATTCCAGTCTCTACATGGCCAAGGACAACGACCTGCTGCTGAGCCTGCCGATCCCGGTGCGGACCATTATGGCGGCGCGGCTGGTAAGCGTATACCTTATGGGACTGATGTACTCCGCGGTGGTGTATCTGCCGTGTCTCATTGTGTACTGGGTCGTGGTGGGCATAACGGTGAAAACGGCCCTGGGCGGCATACTGCTGCTGGCGCTGCTGTCCCTGTTCGTGCTGACTTTGTCCTGCGCGTTGGGATGGATCGTGGCCAAAGTCAGCCGGAAGCTGAGGAACAAGAGCTTTATTACGGTTCTGGTGTCGCTGGTGTTCATCGGCGCGTACTACTTCTTCTATGCCCAGGCGGGGGATCTGCTGCAGGAGCTGCTGGCCAACGCCGCCCAGTACGGAGAATCCATCCGCAGCGGCGCGTATCCGCTGTATCTGGTGGGCCGGGTGGCCGTTGGCGACGGCGGGGCCATGGCCATGGTGACGGCGGTGGTGCTGGCCCTGTTTGCCCTGGTATGGTGGCTCATTGCCCGGAGCTTTTTGAAGCTGGCAACCTCCACGGGAACGGTGGCCAAGAAGGAATACAGGGAAAAGACGGCCCAGCTCAGAAGCGCCGATGCGGCCCTGCTGGGCCGGGAGCTGAGCCGGTTCGCCGCCAGCGCCAACTATATGCTCAACTGCGGCATGGGCATTCTGGGCATGGTCATCGGCGCGGGAGCGCTGGTGTGGAAGGGCGGCAGCTTCCTTCCGATGCTGGAGCCCGTGTTTGCCAGCAGACCCGGAGCCCTGTCGGTGCTGCTGTGTGCGGCATTGTGTACTCTGGTGGGCATGAATGATATGGCGGCGCCCTCCGTGTCTCTGGAGGGGAAGAGCCTGTGGCTGGCCCAATCCCTGCCGGTGACATCGTGGCAGGTGCTGCGTGCTAAGCTCAGGATGCACCTGCTGCTTACGGCCGTTCCGGCGGCGCTGTGCGGCATATGCGTGGCCGTTGTGAGCCCCGCCGGGGCGGCGCAGACGGCCCTGGCCCTGGTGGTGGCGGCACTGTTTACGGTGCTTTCGGCGCTGCTGAACCTGTTTTTGGGGCTGAAAATGCCTAATCTACACTGGGTCAGTGAAACCACTCCCATCAAGCAGGGGGGCGCGGTGGCCCTGGCCTTGCTGGGCGGCGTGGTGTATGCGGCGCTGCTGGCGGCCGGCTTCTTCCTGATCGGCTGGCGCATGGGATATATGGCATTCATGGCCGCCTTTGCTGTGGTAACGCTGGCGGGGTGCGTGCTGCTGTTTATGTGGATCCGAAAGAAAGGCTGCGCCGTGTTTGCGGCGCTGTGAGGGAAGCGTATGGAGCATATTATGGAGATCAGCCACCTGCACAAAGCATTTGGCCAGGTGCAGGCGGTGCAGGATCTGAATTTCCATGTGAAGAAGGGGGAGCTGTTCGCCTTTTTGGGGGTGAACGGCGCAGGAAAATCCACCACCATCAACATCATGTGCGGTGAGCTGCGCAAGGACAGCGGCAGCGTGCAGATCTGCGGAGCGGATCTGGATCGGGAGCCGGACAGCATCCGGCGGAGGCTGGGCGTGGTGTTCCAGAACTCGGTGCTGGACAGGGAACTGTCTGTGCGGGACAATCTGCGCAGCAGGGCGGCTCTGTACGGCATCCGGGGCAGGGATTTTGAAAAGAGACTGGAGGAGCTTTCGCAGCTTCTGGAGTTCGGCGATTTGCTGAGGCGGCCCCTGGGAAAGCTCTCCGGCGGCCAGCGCCGACGCATCGACATCGCCCGGGCGCTGCTCCATGGGCCGGAAATTCTCATCTTGGACGAGCCCACCACGGGGCTGGATCCCCAGACCCGGGTCAACCTGTGGCAGGTGGTGGAGCGGCTGCGCCGGGAAGCGGGACTGACGGTGTTTCTGACCACCCATTATATGGAGGAGGCGGCGGACGCGGACTATGTAGTGATCATCGACCACGGTCAAATCGCCGCCGAGGGAACGCCCCTGGCACTGAAGAACACCTACACCGGCGACTTCATCACCCTGTATGGCAGCAGTGAGGCACAGGTGAAGCAGCTGGGCGCGTCCTATGAGACGATCCGGGACGCCTACCGGGTGTTCGTGCCGAACACGGCGGCGGCCACGGAGCTGATTTTGAAGTACCCGGAGATCTTCCGGGATTACGAGATCACCAAGGGAAAGATGGACGATGTTTTCCTGGCTGTGACCGGGAAAAAGCTGACGGGGGGTGAGGAGAAATGACCGGGCTGGGAGCGCTGATCCGGCGCAACACGAAGCTCTACTTCAAGGACAAGGGCATGTTTTTCTCCTCACTTATCACGCCGGTGATCCTGCTGGTGCTATATGCCACATTTCTGAAAAAGGTGTTTGACGATTCCTTTCGCTCGGCCCTGGCCCAGGCGGGAGCCACGGTGGCGGACAGCATTATAAACGGCGTGGTGGGTGGCCAGCTGATATCCTCCCTGCTGGCGGTGAGCTGCGTGACAGTGGCCTTTTGCTCGAACCTGCTGATGATCAAGGATAAGACCAGCGGCGCCCGGCACGACCTGACCATTTCCCCGGTGCGGCCGGCCACCCTGGCTCTGGGATACTATCTGGCAAGCCTTTTGTCCACGTTGATTATCACGGTGCTCGCCGCGGCGGTGTGCTTGGGGTATCTGGCCGGAGTGGGCTGGTATCTCACAGCCGGGGATGTGCTGGGCCTGCTGCTGGATGTGTTTTTGCTGACCATGTTCGGCACGGCCCTGTCCTCTTGCATCAATTTCTGGCTCAGCACCGACGGCCAGGCCTCGGCGGTGGGTACCATCGTCAGCGCCGGATACGGCTTCATCTGCGGGGCCTATATGCCCATCTCCAACTTTGGGACGGGGCTGCAGAAGGTGCTGTCCTTCCTGCCGGGAACCTACGGAACCAGCCTGCTGCGCAACCACGCCATGGGCGGCGCCTTTGCGGAGATGGAGAAGCAGGGCTTTCCCAAGGAAGTGGTGGAGGCCGTCCGGGACAGCGTGGACTGCAATCTGTATTTCTTTGACCACCAGGTGACAAACGGACAGATGTATCTGATCCTGGTGGGGAGCATCGCGGTGCTGGTGGGGATCTATGTGGCCATCAATTGGGCCGCTGCCCGCCGCAGTCGGAGGTGAAGAATAAAAATGCAAACAAAGAGAGAGGCGTGGGCCTCTCTCTTTGTTTGTCAAGGGGGGAAAATGGGAGAAAAAGAGAAGAAGGGAATTTTTGGAAGGGGATATGCGTTATGTTAATCGACATTATTTTTGCAAAAAGGGATACCAGGAGGGGGATAACGGTGGATAACCTGAAAAAGCATTGAAAATAAATGACTTGTCCATGTGGAAAACTCTGTGGATAATGTGGATAACAAACAGTAGAATCAAAAAACAGAAAATATTATGTTAATCTGTCGGGGCAGGAAGAACGGTTGTTTGAGAGGGGGAAAGGGCGGAAAAGAGCGGGGTTTTCCTCTTGTGATTTTGACGAAAGGGAAGGAGCGAAAGCGGAGGGGAGACAAGGCGGAGCGAAAAATGCGGAGACCGAGGGGGAGAGAATACCAAATGTATTCATCTGCGGCCCGGTGAAAAACGGGATGAAGAATGGAAAAAATGAGAGTTGACGGCGATAGAAAAAGATGCTATAATGACCATTGCTTGCAGAGATTTGCTTGTGTGGCTCAGTTGGTAGAGCAGCTCACTCGTAATGAGCAGGTCGCCGGTTCGAGTCCGGCCACAAGCTCCAGACTCCCCGCGGATCACGCGGGGAGTTTTTCTATGTGTAGAAACGGCAAAAACGATATGCTTTGGCCGCGAAGAACGCGGGGACTTCCACCTGCGTGGAGGGCTGCCGGGGACATCTCAGATGCGGGAGCGGTGCCGGTGAGCGCTGGCAGCAGGGCTTTGCCTCCCGGTGAAATGGGAAAACTTTGGGAGCCGATCCGGCGGACAAACTCCTGCATTATAACAATAACAGATGGCGTGCAGAGCAACTTCGTATTTTATAATGGCCTCTTTCTATGCTACTATAGCTCTATCATATTATGCGGAGGACTGCCCATGACATCCCGTGAACTCTATCAGCAGAAGCTGAGCACCGCCGATGCGGCGATGTCGCTTATTCATAGCGGTGATACCATCGTCAGCGGCACCTATGCCCGCGAACCGCTGACGCTGCTCCGTACACTGCACACCATTGCACCCCGGGTCCGGGATGTGAAGGTCTGGTGCGCCATTACCAAGATACAGCCCGTTCTGCCCCTCGGTTCGGCTGTGTCCATCTCCCGCAGCTGGGTGGACTGCATCGTGACGGAGTACGGCGTGGCCCGCCTGAAAGGAGCCTCCATCCGTCAGCGGGTGGAGCGGCTCATTGCCATTGCCCACCCGGATTTCCGGGCGGAGCTGCGGCGGGAGGCGGAAAAGCTGATGCTGTGGTAAGGCTGTCGCAGGGGCACCCCAGTATGCAGAATTTCCCTGCGAATGCTACTGTGCCGGTGAAGCGCTTTCCCTTCCTGCGCTGATATCCGCCCCGTATCCCTTTTATAAGCTGAGAAAAAACCGCCGGGTTACCGGCGGTTTTGCTTTCGTTATGGGAGGGAATGCGGCGGGGCGTTTACAGGTCCAGAGGGGCGGCCACCGCGTCTGCCGGGATGGGGCAGGTATATCCGCCTGCCGTCCGCTGGGCAAATTCCGCCTTGGCCTTTTCCAGCAGCTCCGGCTGCTCCAGAAGGTCGATGGCTGCGGCGCACAGGACCTTACCCGCGTGGACGGTGGCCTTGTGGGCCAGGGGCGTCTTGTTGCAGGACACTACCTGCCAGGTGTGGCAGGGGACGTTGTTGGGCCACACGGCCACATGGATCTGCGCCGTGGGACACTGATAGCTGACGTCGCCCACATCGGTAGAACCGGCATTGAACGCCGGACCCTGGTACAGGGGCATTAGGAAATCGTTGAAATGGCTGGTCTGCATGGCTTTTACCCGGGCGGCAAAGGCGGGATCGCTGGCCGCTCCTACGCCGGTGGGGGCGTCGCTGCCGGCATAGGTGGCGGAGAGCTTTTCCATGAATTCATGCTCCGTCGGGCTGCACTCCGGCACACCCAGCTGGGCGAAGTTGTCATACAGCACCTGCTCCAGGGCGTGGTTGCACACGGTGTCGGACAGACCGTCCACGAACTTGCGTTGGATGGTGGTGTCGGTCATCAGCGCCGCGCCCTGGGCGATTTTATCCACCCGCTGGTGCAGGGCCATGCAGTCTTTTACATAGTTGGAACGGATCATATAGAGGACACTGGCCTCGGGCTGCACCACGTTGGAGCTGACGCCGCCGGCATCCAGAATGGAGTAGTGCACCCGGGCATCAAGCGGCATGTGCTCCCGCAGAAACTGCACACCCACGTTCATCAGCTCCACGGCATCCAGGGCGCTGCGTCCGCGCTCCGGGGCGGTGGAGGCCTGGGAGGCTACACCGTGGAAGGTATACACCATCTGGATGAAGGAATTGGTGGAGCCGGTGGCCACCTCATTGCAGTCGCCTGCGTGCCACGTCAGCGCTGCATCCAGACCGTACCACAGGCCCTCCCGGGCCATATAAGCCTTGGAGGCCACGCCCTCCTCCCCGGGACAGCCGTACAGGATCACCGTGCCGCTTTTGCCGGTGCTCTGCAGATAGTGCTTCATGCCGATGGCCGCCGCCATGGCGCCCACGCCCAGAAGGTTATGACCGCAGCCATGGCCGCCGCTGCCCTTTACAAGCTGGTGATACTCCGTGCTGCCGGCGGCCTGGCTCAGACCGGACAGGGCGTCATACTCCGCCAGAAAGCCGATGATGGGCTTGCCGGAACCGTAGCTGGCGGAGAAGGCCGTGGGGATGGAGCAGATGCCCTTTTCCACGGCAAAGCCCTCCTGCTCCATGACGCTGCACAGCAGGGCGGCGGACTGCACCTCCTGCATGCAGAGGAATTTCTGCTTTGTCAGCGCCGGGATGAGAATGGGCAGGCCAAAGTAGAAGAAGTACAGCTGCAGCAGCATGGGTGTGCCGCGGATGATCTCAATATAGATGGTGGACAGCCACCGCAGAGGCGGTATTTTGGACATCTTCATCAGCGCCAGTACGGAGGCGAAAACGGTTCCGAAGGCCACGGTGATGGCGGCCAGGGCCAGGGTGTATTCCACGCCGTCGATGAGGAACTTGTCCCAGTATTTCAGAAACAGCGCCGATAGCTTTTCAAAGTCAATGAATTTCATGATAATATCCTCGTCTCGGACTCAAAGATCGGCGGGTACGGTGGCCGTATCCGCCGACGGGATTTTGCTCAGCTCAGGGTCAGCTCCTTGGCGTTCTCGCTCTTGCCCAGCTCCACGGCGTCCTTGTACCAGCCGTCATAGAGGTTGGCTTCCTTGGCCTGGGCTAGGAGGGTGTTCACGGCGTTCAGCAGTTCGGTCTCGCCCTTCTGCATCATGATGACGTTGGCGGAATACTCGGCCTTCACGTCAAATTCCCAGGTGCAGATGGCCAGGTCGGGGTTGGGCGTCCGCGATCATCTCGGCGTTGCCGTAGGCCACGGCCAGGGCCTCAATGTTGCCGCTCTTGAGCTCCATGACACCCACGGTGATGTCGCCGATAGAGATGGGATTGGCACCAGTCAGCTGCTCGGTGACCAGCTGCATCTGCAAGGAGGCGTTCTGGGCACCCACATCCTTGCCGGACAGGGTCTCGGGCGTGGTGTACTTATCGGCGTTTTCCTTCTTGATCAGCAGGGCCTGTCTGGTTTCGTTCTCGCCGGCGTAGTAGTAATCGCTCAGCTCATAGTTCTTGGCTCTCTCCTCGGTCCAGGAGTAGCCGGAGATGCTCATGGGTACGCTGCCGGTATAGACGGCGGTCTGGCTGGCATCGAAGCCCATGGCCTCGATCTGCAGCTTTACGCCCAGGCCGTCGGCGATGTACTTGGCCGGGGTCACGTCAAAGCCCACGTACTGGTCCTGGTCGATCTTGGAGGAATCCACGAATTCCATGGGGGAGAAGTCGGGGCTTAGGGCCACGGTGAGAACGCTGTCTGCCTTGATCTTCTCCAGGACGTTGGCGGGTTCGGTTACGGTGGAACCGCCGGACTTGTCGTCGGTCTTGGTATCGGTCTTGCTGCCGCAGGCCACCAGGCTCAGCACCGTCAGCAGAGCCAGAAACAGAGAAACAAACTTTTTCATTTCAATATATCCTTTCCTATGTTGTATATAGTGAATATTTATTCTGGTATGAATATGCGTGATGCAGGGATCGTTTGCACGGCGGAATGCCGGAGGGCTGCCCGTCATCGTCGCAGCGGTGATGCGGTGACTTTTGGCTGAATCTGGTGGTGTTTCATAGTGTAATACCGCCTTTCCTCTGTGTGTCGGATGCCTCACTGCTGCGGAGCGTTCCGACCGGTTCTCTCGTTAATGTTGCATAATTTATCATTTATGTGCATATATCAAGGCGGATTGGGATATTTATTCATGTAATTCGATGATTTAGTGGATATACTTACAAACGTGGGTGAGGAAAGCGGTTTCCTCCGTATAAAATGACGACAAAAAACGCAGTGCGCCGAAAATGACTTTTCGGCGCGCTGCGCGATGATATAGGAATGCGGGATATTTTATCAGGGATCACTCCTCAGAGGGCATTTTCCAGCCGTGGTGATCCGTGTGGAGCAGGTGGTGGGCCCTGGCGCTTCCGGGAGTGCCCAGATAGTCCCGGTACAGCGTCAGAACATCCGGGTTCTCGTGGGAGAAGCGGATGTCCTGGGCCTTATCCAGCGCCCACAGAACCTCGCCCCGGCTTTCTGCCATTTCGCAGCCGTCATGGATGGGCTGGCCGCCGCCGCCGGCACAGCCGCCGGGGCAGGCCATGACCTCCACAAAGTCATAGGATACCTTACCCTTTTCCAGGGCGCGCATCAGGCGGCGTGTGTTGCCCAGGCCGCTGACCACAGCGATGCGGACGGTGCCGGCACCGGGAATGTCAAAGCGGGCTTCCTTCCAGCCGTCCATACCCCGGACATCCCGGAAGGCGTCCGGATCCGGATCGGAACCGGTGACCATGTGGTAGGCGGTGCGCAGGGCGGCGTCCATCACGCCGCCGGTGGAGCCGAAGATGACGGCTGCGCCGGAGCCGGTGCCCAGGGGACTGTCAAAGGGGGTCTCCTCCAGTGTGGCGGGAACGATCTGCTCGCCCCGGAACATGCGCACCATCTCCCGGGTGGTGAGCACCACGTCCACGTCCGGATCGCCGCAGGCGTCCGCCATGGTGGGCAGAACGCACTCACTCTTTTTGGATACGCAGGGCATTACGGACAGCACGAAGATATCGTGGGGATCAGCACCGATCATGTTGGCAAAGTAGCTCTTGGTCACGGCACCGAACATCTGCTGGGGACTCTTGGCCGTGGAGAGATTGTTCACGAACCGGGGGAACTGCCCCTTCACGAACCGCACCCAGCCGGGGCAGCAGGAGGTGAACATGGGCCAGGTGTAGCGGTCCCGATGGGTGAAGCGGTCAATGAACTCGCTGGCCTCCTCCATGATGGTCAGGTCGGCGGCAAAATCGGTGTCGAACACATAGTCAAAGCCGATCTGCTTGAGAGCCGTGACCATCCGCTGAGCTGTGGCGAACTTGGGATCCAGATGGTAATACTCCGCCCAGGCGGCCCGGACGGCCGGGGCGATTTGCACCACGGTGATCTTCTTGGGATCGGCCAGGGCATCGAAGACCTTGCCGGTGTCGTCCCGCTCCTGCAGAGCGCCCACAGGGCAGTGGGTGATGCACTGGCCGCAGTAGGTGCAGTCGGAATCGGCGATGGAGCGGGCCTTGGCCACACCGATGGTGGTGTGAGAGCCGGTGCCCATCAGATCCCAGATGTTCATGCTCTGAACCTTGTCGCACACCTGCACGCAGCGCATGCAGCGCACGCAGCGGTTCTCGATACGCACAACGGGGTTGGAGAAATCATCCTCCGTTTTCTTCAGATCCTTGATATAGTGGTCGCCCAGAAGGTTATAGTCGTTGGTGAGGGCCTGTAGCTTGCAGTTGCCGCTGCGGGTACACTTGGTGCAGCGGATCTCGTGCTGGCTCAGGATCAGCCGCAGGTTTACCCGGCGGGCTTCCCGGACCCGGGGGGAATTGGTATGCACCACGATGCCCTCGGACACCACATTGTCGCAGGAGGGGACCAGCCGCTCCAGCCCCTCAATCTCCACGATGCACAGACGGCAGGCGGCGATCTCATTGATCCCCTTGAGGTAGCAGAGGGTGGGAATGTCAATGTTTACGGAGCGGGCGGCCTCCAGAATAGTCGTGCCCTCCGGCACGGAAACCGGCTTGCGGTCAATGATGAGATTTACCATTTGTCAACTCGACCTCCTTTGAAAACACCATAGCCGAAGTGGTCGCAGCGCAGGCAGCGGGAGGCCTCGGTGACGGCCTCCTCGTGAGTAAGGCCGCACTCGATGTCCTCGAAGTCGCACTTGCGTAGGCGGGCTTCCCGCTCGGTGGTGTTGATGCGGCCATGGGGGGGACGGTTATTCAGCCTGGGGGTGGGAATATCCACATCCACGGTGATCTCGTGGTGATAGCCCAGGTGTTCGTCGATATTGGCCGCGGCCACCTTACCGGCGGCAATGGCCCGGATGGCGGTGGCGGGGCCGGTGACGCAGTCTCCCCCGGCGAAAACATTATCCATGTCGCCCACCTGGCCGGAAAGACCGGCCACAAAGGCACCGCGCTTAATGGGCACGCCCGCTGCGTCAAAGCCGCTGATCTCAATGCCCTGGCCGATGGCCACCACGATGATATCGGCCTCCAGCCGCACCTGCTCCAGGGCAGCGTCATGGGGCCGGGGCCGGCCGGCCTTGTCTGCCTCGCCGATGAGCTGGGGCTGCACCCACAGGGCCTTGGCCACGCCATTTTCGTCCGCCTCTATGCGCACGGGGGCGGCCAGGGACATGATCTCCGCCCCCTCGGCCATGGCACCGGTGACCTCGTCGGGTAGGGCGGTCATGTCCGCAATGCGGCGGCGGTACACGCAGGTGACCGTTTCCGCACCCAGGCGGATGGAGCTGCGGGTGACGTCCATGGCCACATTGCCGCCGCCGATGACCACGACCTTTTTCCCGGTGAAATCGGGCATGACATTGTCTCCGATGGCCTTGAGCATTTCCACGGCGGACATAACGTTCTTACTGTCCTCTCCGGGAATGCCGGTCTTCTTGTCCTGGTGGGCGCCGATAGCGATGTACAGGCAGTCATACTGCTTTTGCAGCTCCTCAAGCCACAGATCCTTGCCTACGGTAACACCGGTATGTACCTCAATGCCCAGGGACAGGATGGACGCGATCTCCGCATCCAGCAGGTGCCGGGGGAAGCGGTAGCTGGGGATGCCATAGCGGAGCATGCCGCCCAGCTGCTTGGCCTCCTCAAACACAGTGACCTTGTGGCCCATGAGGGCCAGGTAGTAGGCGCAGCTGAGGCCGCTGGGGCCGCCGCCCACGATGGCTACGGTCTTACCGGTGGCGGGAGCGCACTCCGGCTGGGGCACATCTCCGGCGTGATCTACCGCGTAGCGCTTCAGCCCCCGGATGTTGATGGCATCGTCGATCATGTTCCGGCGGCAGCGGGCCTCGCAGGGATGCTCGCAGATATAGGCGCAGGCGGTAGGAAAGGGGTTATCCTTACGGATCAGGCGCACAGCGTCGGCGCAGCGCTCCTCACCCACCAGGGCCATGTAGCCGGGGATATCCACCCCGGCAGGACACAGGGCGACACATGGTACGGGATACTTGAGCCCAGCCAGGCAGCGCTGGTGGAGGATGTGCTCCTCGTAATCATCCCGGAAGCCCTCCAGACCATCCAGCACCAGCCGGGCGGCATCGCGCCCGATGGCGCAGTCCGCCGTATTGACGATGCTGCGGGCGGTCTTCTCAATGGTGACCAGGGTGTTCATGGTGGCTGTGCCGGAGAGCACCTGCTCCAGGAGCATGGCAAGCTGCCCCAGGCCGATGCGGCAGGGCACGCATTTGCCGCAGCTCTGGGCGTGGCACAGGCGCAGAAAGCTCAGCGCCATATCCACCGGGCACAGACCCGGGGGACTGGCGGCAATGCGCCGCTCCACGTCGCGATAGAGGTTTTCCACCACGGTCTCGGCCCGGCTGGGAGACTTGATATCCAACCTGCTCATACGGAATCAACTCCTTGTCATTTTTGTGTTTTCGTGATCTTATACATATTAGAATGGCACAAATGAAACAGAATGTCAATTGTTAAAAAAATGTTATTGATATGTTATTTTTTTATCAAAAATGCAGTGAAATACAGAGAAAAAGTAAGGGGAATTATTTTGGCGCAAAAGACAAAAAATGCGAGGAAATCGAAAAGAATTCCATATCTTTTTGAAAGTTTGCTAAAAAATTAATTAAAGGGAAAAGGGGGATGCTGTCGAAAATTGTCGAAAGCCGCCCCTACAAAATCGTAAATTATCGATAAAATTTTCTTGAAAACGACACTGAAATATGGTAAATTATATGCAAGTCAGGGGAGTGCTGTTGAGGAAGATTAGATTTTGCGCTGAAAATTTAATATGTAAGGACGAGGGAGAATATGGAAAACAGAGCAAGCGTCATCATCGCAGACGCAAGCGAAGAGTATCGAATGATGCTGAAAAAGACCATGGAAAATGCGGGAGACTTTCAGGTGATAGGGGACACCGGCTCCGGCGCGGAGGCACTGCGCCTTGTGCAGCAGCTGCACCCACAGCTTTTGATCATGGACCTGGTACTTCCGGAGCTGGACGGCTTCGGCCTGCTCAAGCATCTGCAGAGCATGGGCGAGCGGGCCCCGAAGACCATTGTGGTGTCCGCCTTCTGCCTGCAGCGTACCGTGAGTCAGGCGGTGAAAATGGGCGTATGGTATTTTCTGTCCAAGCCCTGCAGCGAGGAGTCACTGCTGGAGCTGATGCGCCAGGCGGTGCAGCCCCAACAGGAGACGGGGGATTTTTCCCCGGCCTTGGAGGGCCAGGTGACAGCGATCATCCATGAGATCGGCGTACCCGCACATATCAAGGGGTATCAATATCTGCGGGAAGCCATCGTCATTGCTGTGCAGGATATGGAGGTCATCAACGCGGTGACCAAGGTGCTGTATCCGGAGGTAGCCAGCCGCTTTTCCACCACACCGTCCCGGGTAGAACGGGCCATCCGCCATGCTATCGAGGTGGCGTGGGACCGCGGAGATCTGGAGACCCTGCAGAAGTATTTCGGATACACTGTGAACTCGGCCAAGGGAAAACCGACGAATTCAGAGTTTATCGCAATGATAGCAGACAGACTGCAGCTGAAAATGCGGCGCAAGCGGGCCTGAAAACCAGAGCAGCCCTCCGGGCGCACACCAGCGCATGCACCCGGAGGAGGAAACAGCTTCTTCCTGTAAAAAGCACACATCCGATGGAGAAGTCGGATGTGTGTTTTTTCGGTGGAATAGGGTGTCAACAAGATCACCTCCGGCAAGTTGGATGTGAAGCTGTCCTATTTGACAGATAACAATGAGTGGAAGGAAGTCACCAAGGACACCAAGCTGTTCAAGGACGGCGCTCTTTGAGAGCCGGGCCACACCGAGGTGGCCTACCTGAAGGTAGAGAACGCCGGCAACCTGGCACTGAAGTATCAGCTGTCCGTGAACGTTGCCAACGAAGTCTCCGGCACCAACGTAAACGGCGAGAGCTTCAACCTGTCCGACTACATCAAGATGGGTGTTGTGGAAAATCAGAGCACGTCCTTTGCAGACCGTAACGCTGCCCGTACCGCTGTAACGGATGCCGGCAACATCGCCACCTACACCAAGAACGGCAGCATCGCCGCCAATGACACCAACGCTCAGTATGTAGCCCTGGTGGTGTACATGCCCGAGACCGTGGGTAACGAGGCCAACTATGTCGGCGATACTGCCCCCTCCATCGACCTGGGCGTGAAGCTGGTTGCCACCCAGTATACCGAGGAGAGCGACAGCTTCGACGATCAGTATGACAAGGATGCGACCTATCCCGTTACCAGCGCTGCGGAGCTGAAGAATGCTGTTGCAAACAGTGGTAAATTCAATATAACTGAGGATATTGATGTTAATGAGACGCTGAATGTGGAGAATGTCGGGGTTGTTTTGAATGCGGCCGGCAAGAAAATTTCGAACTCCAGCGATATTTGGAACGATGGTAACAGGAACTGGTCGCTGGTGTCCGCAAAGGGAGCAAATGGAACCAGCCTGGTGATTAAGGATGGCAACTTTGAGGCCAAGGAAAATGACTGCTTCACTGTGGACGTGCAGGATGGCGCTTCTGTGACTATTGAGAACGGCACCTTTGTCGGCAATGTCCACGCTGTATATGTTTTTAAGGACACTGCCTATATCAAGGGCGGTTTCTATTCCATCCAGCAGAAGTATCTTGATGTGTCCAAGGCGGACGAGTTTGTTCTGAACTGCTACGATGCCAACCGTGCGGCTGGCACCGCCAAAATCATCGTTACCGGCGGTACATTCGTGAACTTCAATCCGGCGGATTGCCAGGCCGAGGGTGCACACACCAACTTCGTGGCCGATGGCTACAAGGTCGTGTCCGCAGAGCAGGCCAACGGCGACACCTGGTACACCGTCGTTCCGGACTAAGGCATGACTTTGGGGAATCGGTATTATCCTGAATAAACCTGCCGAAAATATCAACAAGGAGGCCTTGACGCATTAGCGTCAAGGCCTCCTTGTTGATGGATATGTGCGGACGCACGGCTACTACTGCTCCGAGGAGATCTCCGGCTCCGTCTCCTCATACTCGGCCTGCTTGCCCTTGTAAATGTTCTGCATTTCCCGGTCTACCTCGTATACCGCTTCGGAGCACAGGCGCAGCCGGTTGGCGTCTGCCTGGGAGAAGGCCCGGGTGGATTTATAGCGCAGCTCGTGCTCCAGACTGGCCCACATGTCCATGGCGATGGTGCGCAGTTGGATCTCCACGGGCAGGTGCAGTGTCCCCTCGGAGATGACGATGGGTACCTCCACGATCAGGTGCAGGCTCCGGTAGCCGGAGGGCTTGGGGGTTTTGATGTAATCCACCTCCTGCAGCACGCGGAAGGATTCGTTCCGGGTGAGGAGGCTGCGCAGGTAATAGATATCGTCCAGATAATTGCAGATGATGCGGATGCCGGCCACGTCCTGCACATAGGCGTATATATTGTCGATGGTGACCGGGTGGCCCCGCCGCCGGAGCTTCTCCACAATGGAATCCAGCGTCTTGATGCGGTACTCAATGTGGTGGATGGGGGAGCGGTCGTTCAATGTGGCGAACTCCTCATCCAGGATCTCCATCTGGGCGACGGCTACCTTCAGGGCGCTGCGGTACAGGTGATTCACCCGGACCATGCCCTGAGCCAGCTCCTTTTCCTGCTGGGGGGTGGCGTTGGGCAGATGGATGTTTTTCAGCGACGGGTGGTTGTTTTTTTCGACCATCATGGTATTGGCTCCTCCTTGCCCTGGGGGCAAAAATTCTATCCTCTTTTATAAGTATACCATAAACGGACGCAAATGTGTGAATAATTTATGTAATTTGTAAAAAACAAGGCCGCCGGCAATGCCGGCGGCCTTACCTCGTAATCAAAATCCGATCATCCCGATCCAAAGCGTTCCCGGTGGGTGCTTACCGGATGCCCGCCAGGAAGCAGGTGGGATCCTTTTTCAGCTGCTCTTTTGCCCAGCGGAGCATTTCGCCGACGCTGACCCGGGAGGTGATGATGCCTTGCTCCCATTGCTCCGCCGTGACGGAGCGCAGGAAGTCGTCCGGGCAGGCGGTGCGGACGTAGTAGGGATGAGCCTCTGCATCGGCGTTGACTGCGGCGGGGACCATGGCATCCGTATAGAAGCCGGTCTTCCCCGCCAGGATGTCCAGGCAGTCCTGCACGGCGTTGAAGGCTGTGGGGTAGCGGCCGGCACCCTGGCCGAAGAAGCTGTGGCGGCCGATTTTTTCGGCGCTGTAGGTGATGAGGTTGAAGTTTTTCGGTACGGCGGCCTCCAGATCGTGACCGTCCACCAGCGTCGGCTCAATATAGGAGCAGATCCCGTCCGGAGCGGTCTTGGCGGTGGCCAGGAGCTTGCAGACGAAGCCGTGGGCCTGGAAGGTGCGGATATCCCCGTCGGTGACGGTGCGGATGCCGAACATGGGAATGTCCTCCTCCCGGAGCAGGACGTCGAAGGCGACGTTGGCGGAGATGGTCAGCTTGCGGCGTACATCGTCGCCGTCAATGTCGGCAGAGGGGTCCGCCTCGGCATAGCCCAGCTCCTGGGCTTGCTTCAGAATGGCGGGGAAGGAGACGGGAGCGGCGTGCATGGCGTCCATGATGAAATTGGTGGTGCCGTTCATAATACCGCCCAGTTCCGTGACGGCATCCAGGCGCTTGCAGCGCTCCAGATTGGCCAGCCACGGGATACCGCCGCCTACGGCGGCCGTGCAGCGCAGGGAAACCCCATGCTCCGCTGCCAGACCCACCAGCTGAGGATAGAAGGCGCTGATAACGGCCTTGTTGGCGGTGACCACATGCTTGCCCGCCTCCAGAGCGGCGCAGATGTACTCATAGGCCGGGTGCAGACCGCCCATGACCTCTACGACGATGCCGATGGAGCTGTCGCCAGTGATGGCGGCGATATCCGTCACCGCCAGAGCGCCCAGCTCCGGCCGCTCGCGCCGCACCAGAACCTTGGTGACGGAGAGATCCGTCCGCTCCGCACAGAAATCCAAAATGCCGCCGCCCACTACGCCGCAGCCCAGCAATCCGATATTCATAAAAAACCTCCTGAGGGTCAGATTTTGTTGCCACAATTCTATAGGATGCGGCGGCGAATGTCAACATATGCCGCAAAAACAAGACCGCCTACATGCTGCAAGCAAGCCCTCCGGTTGGGCCGGAGGGCTTGCTTGGTAGTTTTGCGGTGGTTGAATCAGTAGGAACCCAGGTCGGCGGACTTGTCGCCCTGAGGATCGGTGCCGAACTTGTAATCGTTACCGGGGAGGATGGCGTTGAGGACCACGCCGCACAGGGCCGCGATGGCCAGGCCCGTGAGGGTGATGTCCGCGCCGCCCACGGTGAAGGTGATGCCGCCGGTGGAGCTGAAGCCCAGGCCGCTGACGAAGATCACCGCGGCGATGATGAGGTTCCGGGACTTGGTGAGATCCACCTTGTTTTCCACCACGTTGCGCACGCCCACGGCGGAGATCATACCGTACAGCACGAAGCTGACGCCGCCCACGATGGCGGTGGGGATGGAGTTGACCAGAGCATCAAACTTGGGGGAGAAGGAGAGGATGATGGCGTAGACGGCGGCCAGACGGATGACCCGGGGATCATACACCTTGCTCAGGGCCAGGACGCCGGTGTTTTCGCCGTAGGTGGTGTTGGCGGGGCCGCCGAACATACCGGCCACCACCGTGGCCAGGCCGTCGCCCAGGAGGGTGCGGTGCAGGCCGGGGTCTGCGATGAAGTTCTTGCCGGTGGTGGAGGAGATGGCGGACATGTCGCCGATGTGCTCCATCATGGCGGCGATGGCGATGGGGGCCATGACCAGGATAGAGGTCAGGTCAAACTTGGCGATGACAAACTGCTGCAGGCCCACAATGTCAGCGCCGTTGACGCTGGTGAAGTCCACCTTGCCGGCGATGAGAGCCACGATGTAGCTGCCTACCACACCCAGCAGGATGGGGATGATCTTCACCATGCCCTTGCCCCAGATGTTGGCCACGATGATGATGGCGATGGCCACCAGGGCCAGCCACCAGCAGGTGGAGGCGTTGTTGATCGCGGAGCCGGAGAGGTTCAGACCGATGAGGATGATGATGGGGCCGGTAACGATGGGGGGGAAGAAGCGCATGACCTTCTGGGCGCCCACCAGCTTGAACAGCAGGGCCAGGATCAGGTACAGGCACCCGGCCACCACAATGCCGCCCAGGGCGTAGGGCAGCTTTTCCTCGCCGGTCATGGTGGCGAACTTGCCCACGTCCAGCTTGGCTACCGCCTCGAAGCCGCCCAGGAAGGCGAAGGAAGAGCCCAGGAAGGCAGGGACCTTAAACTTGGTGCACACATGGAACAGCAGCGTGCCGAGACCTGCGAACAGGAGCGTTGTCTGGATGGACAGGGGCAGACCGTAGTTCTGCACCAGAATGGGGACCAGCACCGTAGCGCCGAACATGGCGAACAGGTGCTGCAGGCCCAGCACCAGCATCCGCGGCATGCCCAGGGTGCGGGCATCGTAGACGGCTTCATTGCCCAGATTGTGTTTTTTGTTCATTGTTGAACTCCTCCTCTTTCTTTTGTTTATTTGAATTCCTTATTAAAAACAGGCAAAAAAATTGACCGGTAAAAATACCGGTCAAAAAAGGAAAACGGAAATAAAAACAGAGACGCCGGCAGACGGCGTTTTCTTTTTTGCAACGGAAAAGATCATCTCGGCACCTCCTTCAAATTTCATCCTACCCATTATACGGCGGCGGATGAGAAATGGCAATTAGGAGTTAATCTAATTCTGAAGCGCTGGGGGCGCTATTTTTTGTCGAAAAGAACAGACAGCTTGGGGAACAGTACTGCTGCCACGGCGATCTTCAAAGCGTCGCCGGGGAGGAACAGGAGCATGCCGTCCCGCAGCAGGCGGGCAAAGCTCCACCCCTTGCCCAGGTATACATTGAGGATCAGCCCCATGTACGGCAGCCCCACGGCGTAGAGGGTGGCCAGGCCCGCCACGCAGGCCAGGACAACGCGCAGCGGCCTGCGGCTCTTTTTTGTCAGCAGGCCCATGACCAGGGCCGAGGGGATAAGCCCCAGCAGAAAGCCGAAGGTGGGCTGAAACACATAGCCAAAGCCGCCGCCCAGGGTAAAAATGGGCAGACCTACCAGGCCCAGAAGCACATATACACCCTGGCTGGCCGCACCCCAATAGGGCCCCAGCAGGCACCCGGCCATGGCGGTGAAAAAGAATTGCAGTGTGATGGAGGAGACGCCCAGAGGGATCTTGATGAAGGCCCCCACGGCTGTCAGGGCCGCCAGCAGCGCCGAGCGAACCAGCATTTTGGTGTTACGATTCATGACTGTAAACCCCTGTGCAATGATATGGGTTTACAATACAGGAAAAGCAGAAGCTTGTCAATCCATTAATGTAAATTTGGTTTACAATTTTAGAATGTGGTGGTAAACTCTGTTTGTCAAAAAATATGTCATTGCGAAGCCAGTGCGCACACTGGCTGTGGGGAGCAATCCGATCGTTGCCGGTGGCAGATGAAGCGAAGTGAGCGAGTGGCCGCGGTCAAAATTGGGGGCATCCGCCGTAAGGCGGCGCGGAAATTTTGTCCGCCGCAACAGGAATATCCGTAACCCTCGTAAATTTTAGAGGAAAACGGATTCCCACAGTCGCTGCGCTTCCTCGGAATGACAAAAGCGTATTTAGACATTTTGTGGAGGGGAGGAAACGAACATGAGCCAGCAGCGCGTGCAGGAGGCTTTGCAGGCGGCGGAGGGAGCCTACCTCTCCGGCCAGGAGCTGAGCCGGGACCTGGGCATCTCCCGGGCCGCCGTGTGGAAGGCGGTGGAGGCCCTGCGCCGCCAGGGGTACGACATTGAGGCCCGCACGGGCCGGGGCTACCGGCTGGTGGGCGCGCCGGATCTCCTCACTCAGGAGACCGTGGAGCGGTATTTGATCCGGCCAAGGGACAATTTTCGGGTGCTTTCTGAGACGGATTCCACTAACTCCGCCTGCCGCCGCCTGGCCCTGGAGGGCGCTCCCGACGGCACCGTGGTGCTGGCGGACTGCCAGACGGCGGGCCGGGGCCGCCGGGGCCGGAGCTTTCAGTCTCCGGCAGGAAAGGGCCTGTTTTTTTCCATCCTGTGGCGGCCCGACTGTGCCCCGGAGCAGCTGCTGCCGCTGACGGCTCTCAGCGCTGTGGCGGTGTGCCGGGCCATTCGGCAGGTGTGCGGCGCGCAGGCGCAGATCAAGTGGCCCAACGACCTGGTGCTCTCCGGCAGAAAGCTGGCGGGCATCCTGACGGAGATGGCTCTGGAGGGGGAGAGCGGCCATGTGTCCCACGTGGTGGTGGGCATCGGCGTCAATGTGCACCAGCGGCTCACGGATTTTGACGGAGAGGTGGCGCAGATCGCCACTTCTCTGGATCTGGCCCTGGGGGGCAGCGTCTGCCGGGCACAGCTGGCGGCGGCCCTGCTGGAGGAGATGGATATTCTGCGCCGGGAGGTGCTGTTTGCCCCGGAGAAATGGCTGGCGGAGTACCGGGCGGCCTGCCTGAACATCGGAAAGACGGTTCAGCTTATCTGGGGTGAGGAGCGGGAGCCGGCGCAGGCTCTGGCAGTGGATGACCGGTACGGCCTGGTGGTGCGCCACAGGGATGGCCGGGTGGAAACACTGCGCAGCGGCGAGGTGTCGGTGCGCGGATTATACGGATATGCGGAGTGATAGACTATGATGAAGAAACTCTGGACACTGTTTTGGACCTTTGCCAAGGTGGGGGTCATGACCTTCGGCGGCGGATACGCCATGCTGCCCATTCTGCAGCGGGAGGTAGTGGAGAAAAAGGGCTGGGCCACGGACGAGGAGCTGACGGATTATTTCGCCATTGGCCAGTGTACCCCTGGGGTCATCGCCGTGAACACCGCTACCTTTGTGGGCCAGAAATATGCCGGCATCGCCGGCGGTATTATCGCCACACTGGGCGTGGTGTTCCCGTCCCTGGTGATCATTTCCGCCCTGGCCAAGGTCATCACCGCCTATGCTCATCTGGCTTGGGTGCAGCACGCCTTCGCGGGTATCCGGGTGTGCGTGTGTGTCCTGATTTTTAACGCTGTGCTGAAGCTGATAAAGGGCGCTATGAAGGATATCTGGTGCTGGGGCATCTTTGCGGTGATCCTGGTGCTGTCGGTGCTCGTTGATGTGTCGCCGGTGCTCTATGTGGTGGCGGCGGGTCTGGCAGGGGTCATACTCCAGGCCGTGAAAGGGAAGGAGAAGAAATGACCTATCTGCTGCTGTTTTACGAATATTTCAAGACCGGACTTTTTGCCATCGGCGGCGGCATGGCCACCCTGCCCTTCCTCTATGATATGTCCGCCCGGCATCCGGACTGGTTCACCACCTCCCAGATCGCCGACATGCTGGCCGTTTCCGAGTCCACCCCCGGGCCCATCGGCGTGAATATGGCTACTTATGTGGGGTTCCAGGTGGGGGGCGTTTTGGGTGCTGTTATTGCCACCATCGGCCTGATCACCCCGTCTATCATCATCATTCTCATCATCGCCGCCTTCCTGCGCAGCTTCCGGGACAGCCGCATCGTTCAGAGCGTGTTTTATGGGCTGCGCCCGGCCTCGGCGGCCATGGTGGCGGCGGCAGGCATCAGCGTGGTGGGGGTGGCGCTGACCAACAGCGGCATGACGGGCCTGGCGGCGCTGAATTGGAAGGCCATAGCGCTGGCGGCGGTGCTGCTGGTGCTGACCCGGTGGGTCAAAGCGACCAAGGGGCTGCACCCCATATTGTTCATCCTGGCCTCGGCTGTGGTAGGCGTGGTGTTTTCGTTCTGACTGAAAAAAGACAAGAAACAGCAGACTGTCCCCCGGCTGCGCCGGGGGACAGCCCTTTTCTGCATCAGTATTCTTCTTCCTCGTCCGGCACATAACGGATGATGTCGGACACGTCGCACCGGAGGATGCGGCAGAGCTCATTGATGGTGTGAAGCGTCACGCTGCGGTCCTTGCGCAGGGCATCCAGCGTACCGGTGCTGACACCGTGTTCCTTGATCAAAGTGTACTGGCTGATATGCTTACGCTTCATGGTGTCCCACAGCGGGTCAAATACGATCATGGTTTCGCCTCCCTGTATGGTAGGATACAGGGAATATTCTCTGTTGAATATAGCCGAATATCTGGCTATAATGAGGAGGGAGGAGGGGATCATATGCGTAAACTGCCCAGGAAAATGCGGGAGATCATCGGTACTGCGGTAGGGGTAGGCGGGTGTCTTGCACAGTGGTGGCTCATGGATGGCGATGAGTCGATGATGCTGTTTGGGAGTATGCCCTTTTTAGCCTTTTTCATGTGGCTGTGTCCGGAGCTGTGGCAGGGGAAGTAGCAAAAGCAGCGGGCGGCAGGGCTTGTCTTGCCGCCCGCCTTGTAGTACAATACGGGGAGTAAAGCGGCGGGAAAGCACCGCGTGAAAAGGATATGAAACGGGAGGAAGACCATGGATCGTACCTATATCGATATGCTGGCCGCGCACATTGACCGCAGCCCCACCTGCTACCATGTGGCGGCCAACGCGGCGGCGCTGCTGCGGGAGAACGGATATACCCGGCTGGAGGAGGCCCGGCGCTGGCAGCTGCAGCCGGGCGGGAAGTATTTCATGGAGCGGGGCGGCTCGGCGCTGATCGCTTTTCGCGTCCCCGCCAAGCGGCCGGAGGGATTCCGCATGGCTGCGGCCCACGGGGACTCTCCCTGCTTCAAACTGAAGGAAAACGCCGCCCTGCGGGAGGGCGGCTATCTGCGCCTGAACACTGAGGTGTACGGCGGACTGCGTATGTCCACCTGGTTTGACAGGCCCCTGTCCGTGGCGGGACGGCTGCTGACGGAGATAGACGGGGCCATCCACCAGACTCTGGTGAACATCGACCGGGATCTGCTGGTGATCCCCAGTGTGGCCGTCCATTTTGACCGGGGCGCCAACGAGGGCGTGAAGTACCGCGCCAATGTGGACACACTGCCCCTGGCCGGCAGTCAGGAGGCGGAGGATATTCTGGCTCTGGCGGCGGAGACGGCCGGTGTGCGCCGGGAGGATATCCTGGGTAGCGACCTGCATCTGTACTGCCGCCAGCCGGGTACGGTGCTGGGCAGCAGCGGTGAGCTGTTCCTGGCGCCCCGGCTGGATGACCAGGCCTGCGTATGGGGCTGCCTGCAGGGCTTTTTGGAGAGCGCCGGGGGTACGGCATATATGCCGGTGTTCTGTCTGCTGGATCATGAGGAGGTAGGCTCCGCCACGCCGGAGGGGGCGGCCTCGTCTCTGGTGCGGGATGTGCTGCGCCGGGCCGCCGGAGCGCTGGGGATAGACGAGGAGGGCTACCAGATGCTCCTGGCCCGGAGCATGCTGGTGTCTGCCGACAATGCCCACGCCGTGCATCCCAATCACCCGGAGTTCAGCGACCGGGACAACGCGCCGCACCTGGGCGGCGGCGTGGTGCTGAAATTCAGCGCCCAGCGGCGCTATGCCACCGACGGCATCTCGGCGGCCGCATTTCGGGCTATTTGCCGCCGGGCGGATGTGCCCCTGCAAACCATGCTCAACCGCTCTGACCTGCCGGGTGGCTCCACCCTGGGCAGCATCGCGGGCACATTGCTGCCGGTGGGCGCTGTGGATATCGGTCTGGCACAGCTGGCTATGCATTCTGCCGTGGAGGTCATGGGTGCGGAGGACTATCCCCGTCTCATCGCCGCTATGCGGCAGTTCTATTCAGAAGGATAAAGCTCCTTGAAAAAACCAAGCCCGGAGGGACATCCCTCCGGGCTTGATTTTTTATTTTTCGCAGTTCAGCCGATAGATCAGCTCCAAGCCCCGCAGCAGCAGGCTCTCATCATAGATGAACTCCCTCCGGCAATGGGGGACGATGCATCCGGCCAGGCCGCCGGTGGCGATGAGGGTGCATTTTTCGCCCAGCTCCGTCTCAAACCGATCTGCCAGCCCGTCCATCATGGCGGCGGCGCCGTAGACAGCTCCGCTCTGGATGGACTCCAGAGCCGTGTCGCAGATGGCCTTGGGCGGCGCCTCCACGGAGACGGAGGGCAGCTGCGCCGTGCCGGCAAACAGGGCGTTGATCCCCAGGCGAACGCCGGCCAGTATGGCCCCGCCGATGTAGCGGCGGTTTTTGTCCACCACCGTGGCGGTGGTGGCCGTGCCCATGTCAAAGATGATAGCCGGCAGCGGATATTCCGCCGCCGCGGCAGCGTCCCCGGCCAGAATATCGGCACCCAGGGTGTCCGCCTCCGCAATGGCAAGGGTCAGGCCGGCCCTGGAAGCGGGGGTGACCACATAGGGGGCCAGCTCCGTCAGCTGCCGTACCACCTGGGAGAGCACCGGAATCAGCGCCGGCACCACGGAGCAGATCACAGCCCCCTCAATGCCGGTGAGATCCACACCCTCCCGGGCAAACAGATCCGCCACCTGGGGCAGATACTCCTCCGCCGATCGGCTGGGCACGGTGTCCAACCGGTAGAGCTTTCTGCGCTCCCCGGAAAGACTGAAAACAATGTTGGAGTTTCCTATATCGATGGTCAGCAGCATCCCATTCACCACCCTTTAGTCCTTTTTGCCGATGGCAATAAGCCGGGAAATGACCGGGGCCAGCACCACGTTCACACCGATCTCCAGCAGGAAATTGCCGCCGGCCAGACCCAGAATCATATAAGACCCGGCGTTTTCGTAGCCTAAAGCGGCGGCCCAGCCGTTGAGAGTCTCCATGAAGAACACCAGGCAGCCCAGCAGGAACACACCGGTGTTTACCACGGGGCAGACGACGGCGGCCACGATGATGGCCAACCACCGGCTTTTCTTGCTCAGGGCCGTATACACGAGACCGGCGATAAGGCCGCACAGCGTACCTTTCACCAGAACCGTTACAATGGTGCCCAAGGGATTAACAGCCAGAAAAGCCGCTGCCTGCCCGGCAATGAGGATCACTGCGCCGGACATAAGACCCAGCCACGCGCCCACCTTCCAGCCGTAAACCGCCGCGCCCACCACAATGGGCACCAGGGACACGTTGATGTTCAGTCCCCCGATTTGGATGGTACCGCCCAAAAACTGCAGCACCAAGACGATGGCGGTGAACACACCTGCGCCCACCAAGTTCTTTGTTTTCTGATTCACTTTTTAAACCTCCTGCTGCCGCTCCGGCCGACCCGGATGCAGCGCATATTTTTTGGCATACAGGATGCCAAGGCGCATTGTACCGCAAGCGACGGAAAAAAGCAAGACAAATTTTTCACGAAGTGGAAATGCAGGGAGAAAAGAATAGGGGACGATGCCTACATCGGCCTGCCCGCAGGCACTTCCTGTAACCCACTGTAGGGGCGACTCTCGCGGTCGCCCACCCAGTAACCTGCTGCCTCTCTTGTAACCCATCCGTGGGGGCGGACGCCTCTGTCCGCCCACTGCAAAAGCTCCCATATCATGCGTAGGGGTGGGGTTCTATCTCACCCGTCGCACCGCACTCCCTGCCATGTGTCATTGCGAACCAGTGACCGACGTCACTGGTGTGGCAATCCGTTCCCCACGCATCGCCCACGCCCCGCCCCGCCAACCTGAAAAAACCAATGAAGGCCGCCTTATGCAAGGCGGCCTTCATTGGTTTGAGGATAGAAAGGAAAAGCAATTCATGTTTGAGAATTACTATAGCGACAATATACCCCGTCGTGCGCGTTTTGTAAAGCGACAAGAATTCATTTTAACATTAAAATATGTCATAAATAAATGGGAATTGTTGCAAAAGCCATTGCATTTTGTAATAAAAAAGGGTATAACATATACTATGACATGGTTTCATGGTGAGGAGGATGGTGTATGGATACCAAAAAGCTGGAGGCGCTGGCCACAGCGGTGCAGGTAGGGAGCTTTACCCGGGCGGCAGAGGTGCTGGGCTACACCCAGTCGGGTCTGACCCACATGATGAACAGCCTGGAAAAGGATATCGGCTTCCCGCTGCTGGTGCGCAGCCGCACGGGTATCCGCCTGACCGCTGCGGGGAAACGGGTTTTTCCCTTGATCCAGGATCTGCTCCGGGTGGATGAGACGCTGGAGCGGGAGATCCGCCTCATTAACACCCGCCGGGAGGAGACCATCCGTGTGGCCTCCTATTCCAGCATTGCCATGCATTGGCTGCCGGAGATCATCCAGCGCTTCCGGGACAGGCATCCGGATGTGGCGGTGGATGTGCAGATGGGCAGCGTGGAGGAGGTATACCGCTGGGTACAGGAGGATAAGGCGGACATGTGCTTTGCCTCCTGGCAGGAGTGGTTCGCCCTGGACTGGACGCACCTGCGGAATGATCCGCTGCTGGTGATCCTGCCGCCGGACAGCCAGCTGCGCGGCCGCAGCAGTCTGGACGTGCACTGCCTGGAGGGACAGGACTTTCTGATGCCGTCGCCGGGCTTTCATCTGGATATCATGCAGGCCTTGGGTGAGGTGAAGCCCAATTTCCGGGAGACCCACGTCAGCGACAACGTGATCATCTCTATGGTGGAGCATGGCCTGGGCGTGAGCATCCTGTCCGAGCTGGTGCTCAAGGGCCGGCGGGACAATGTAGTGGCGCTGCCGCTGGATCCGCCCGCCGCCCGGGAGTTGGGCATAGCCGTGCGCTCCAAGAAGGAGCTGCGGCCCATGGTACGGTGGTTTATTACGGAGACAAAGGAGATTCTGGAGAGTATTTAGCATGATTTTTGAACCTGTTACACCGCAGAATGCGGAAAAATTGAGATCCTACTATATGAACTGTGAATATCGCCTGTGCGAGTATTCCGTGGGCGTGAAGCTCATGTGGGGCGGCGTGCTGCATCCGGCCTTTTGCGAGGCGGCGGGGTGCCTCATCGTCCGCAACGAGATCGACGGGCGCTATCAGTTCGACTTCCCCGTGCCCGGCCCGGAGGGGGATGTGGACCAGGCGCTGACGCTTATGGAGAAATACTGCACGGAGCAGGGGGTTCGCCCGGTGATTTCCGTGGTGCCGGAGCAGGTGGCCCCCCAGCTGTTCCTGCGCTATCCGGTGGTGCGGCTCCTGAGCGAGCGGCCCTGGAAGGATTATATCTACCGCCGGACGGATCTGGCGGAGTTTGCGGGCCGGCATTACAGTGGCCAGCGCAACCATATCCATAAGTTCCACAAGCTCTATCCCGATGCGGAATATGTGCCCCTGACGGCGGCGGACGAGCCGCTGCTGGAGCGGTTCTGGCAGGACTACGGCGCGGAGTTTGACAAGCAAAGCACCATCGCCCAAAATGAGCTGCGTCTGGCCAAGGAGATGCTGCGGCATCTGTCGGGAGACTGGTTTTTGGCCGGGGGCCTGCTCCATGAGGGACGGCTGGTGGCCATCAGCATGGGCGAGCAGTGCGGCAGCACCATGCTGGTGCACATTGAAAAGGCGCTGTACTCCTGTCCCGGAGCGTATCCCACCATGGTGCAGGAATTTGCCCGGCGCTGTCCGGAGAGCGTGCGGTGGATGAACCGGGAGGACGATGCCCGGGACAAGGGACTGCGTACCTCCAAAATGCAGTATCATCCGGCGGCGCTGGGAGGCAAGCTGTGCTTTGAGGTGGGCAGTGAGCTGGACCGCCTGCAGGAGATCCCCATCCTGCGCTCTGAGCGCCTGACTCTGGGCGCTTTGCGGGAGGAGGACAAGGCTGCCTATAATGCCCTGTGCCTGGATGATGTGCGCAACCGTCTGTGGGGCTATGACTGGCATAAGGACTATGACGGCAGCCCTGTGGAGGAGTATTTCCTCTCGGTGGCCCGGGAGGATTTCCGGCAGCGGCGGTGCGTGAATTTTGCCGTGCGGCTGGGAGACATCTTTATCGGCGAAGCGGTGCTGTATAATCTGGACTGGCGTGGCGGTGCGGAGCTGGGCTGCCGCATTGCCCCGGAATACGCAGACCATGGCTACGGAGCTGAGGCCTTTGCGGCGGCGGCGGACTGGGCCCTGTACGGCCTGGGCCTTGCCCGGGTGGTGGCCAAGTGCTTCCGGGAAAACGAAGCATCCTATCAGATGCTCTCCGCCTGCATGCACCCCTCCGGCGAGGATGAGACCTATTTCTATTTTGAAAAAACCATTTGATGATCCGGCTGATTAACCGTGCGGGCGATTTTTATAATCACCCGCACGGTTTTACTCTGCTGTCCACACTGCGTGCCCGCACGGTTTTGGGTGGCACCTCTTGTAAAAAGCCTGTCATTGCGAGGGCGCTCCGCGCCCGTGGGGAGCGATCCGAGCGCCTCCGGTGGCGGATGAAGCGGGGAAATCGCCGAAGCGCTGCCTGCGGAAGAATAAGCGAGGTGATTTCGAGGAAGTGCCCCGATTGGCGGCCACGACAGTGGCCGGGAATCGGCTGGCACGACGGTGGGCCGGAGCGAGTGGCCGCGGTCAAAATTGGGGGCGTCCGCCGTAAGGCAGCGCGGAAATTTTGGGCACCGTAACAGGGATATCCGCACTCCTTTGCACTGCATCCCTTGTCATGCCGACCGCGGGTTACCTTCTGCCATCAGCGGCAGAAAGTAACCAAAGAACGCCGTCAAAACCCATGGTTTTGAAATCCTTCCGCGCCTGGAGCATGTCCCATGCGGACGCACTCCGCCCCGCGAACCAAGTTTTCAAATCCACCGCCGTGCTTTCGCATCGCCTCTGCGTCTACAGCCGCTGGCCGCTCACGCGGACCCGCGCTGCCCTGTCATATCAGGGATGCCCCCTGTATCTACCGCGCAGACAAAGAACCCGCCGCACCTCTTGCCATGCACCCGTAGGGGCGACCCTCGCGGTCGCCCGCGCTCTGCACATCTTGTTACGCTTCCGTAGGGCGGGGCGACCACACCCCGCCGCCCACCGCATTTCCTCCGCAAATTTTCATCCGGGTGTATGCCCGGCTCTTTTTTGCGCATACTGCTTTTGAAGTATGAACAAACGGAGGGGCTTTATGAATCGACCCTTTGACACAAAATGTATGCAGCTGGACGACCTGCTGGGTGTGGGCCGCAGCTTCGACATGGTGAGCCGGGAGCTGTATATAGGCGGCCGCCGGGCCAAGATGTGGGTGGTGAACGGCTATGCCAAGGATCTGCTCCTGGAGCGGGCCGTGGAAAAGCTGCAGGCGGTAAAGTCCCTGGACGATGTATCCAATGTGGACGAGCTGCTGCGCCGGTATATCACCGTGTGCGACGCGGAGACCAGCCAGGATCGGATGCAGGCGGTGACGGATGTGTTCGCGGGCAAGACCCTGCTGGTGATAGACGGCTTTTTCGGCGGTATTTTGCTGGACGCCAAGACCTTTCCCACTCGCGCGGTGCAGGAGCCGGATGCCGGCAAGATTCTCCGGGGCAGCCACGACGGATTTGTGGAGAGCATCATGGAGAACGCCGCCCTCCTGCGCCGGAGGATCCGGGACCCGGCCCTGACGCTGGAGCGGATCCGCCTGGGAGGCCGGTCCAACTGCGACGTGGCCCTGTGCTATATGGAGGGGCGGGCGGATGCCAAGCTCCTGGCCCAGCTGCGGGAAAAGCTGCATCACCTGCCCGTCCGGTCGGTGTCCATGAGTCAGGAGACCATCGCCGAGGCCATCGCTCCCAAGCAGTGGTATAATCCCTTCCCCAAGGTCCGCTATACCGAGCGCCCGGATGTGGCCACCGCCTCCGTCGTGGAGGGGGACATTCTGCTGCTCATCGACAATACCCCCGTGGTGATGCTGCTGCCGGTGTCTCTGCTGCGATTCAATGAGGAGATCAACGACTATTATTTCCCGCCCCTGGTGGGCACCTATCTGCGCATCATCCGTTTTTTCGTCATGCTGCTGAATGTGGTCATCACGCCTCTGTGGTACCTGCTGGCTACGGAGCCGGACGGCCTGCGCCATCCGTGGGACTTCCTGCTGGTGGAGGGAGAGTACGCCGTGCCGCTGGTGCTGCAGCTGCTGCTGGTGGAGCTGATCATCGACGTGCTGAAGCTGGCATCGCTGAATACCCCGGACGTGCTGGGTAACTCCTTCAGTATGTTGGGTGCCCTGATCCTGGGAGACTTCGCGGTGCAGTCCCGTTGGCTGGTGCCGGAGGTGCTGGTATATATGGCCTTTGTAGCGGTGAGCAACTTTGCCCAGCACAGCTTTGAGATGGGCTACGCCTGCAAGCTCTGCCGCATGGCCCTGCTGGGGCTGTCCTACGCTCTGCGGTGGTGGGGGTTCGGCGCCGGGGTTTTGGGTGTGCTGGTGCTCGTTGCCACCACCAAGCCCATCGCGGGCCGGGGCTATCTCTACCCCCTCATTCCCTGGGACGGCAAGGCCCTGCGCTCCCTGCTCCTGCGCCGCCCGGCCCATAAGGACAACACATAAAACTATTTGCCCCGCCGACCACGCACCCCATGTAAAACCCCATGGCAATCCGTAATCCCCGTCCCCAAAGCCTCCCTTGCGTAAGGGGAGGTGGCGCGAAGCGCCGGAAGGATCGCCCGCCGCACACCGCACCTCCGCCTCCATTTCCCCAACAATTTTTCGTCCCCAAAGCCGTTTTGCTTGCCTGCAGGACGGCTTTGTGCTATGATATCATTGAATTTATATGTATAAGGGGAGATTCCATGACTCCGCTGCGGGAAAAACGCCTGTTTCTGCTGGATATGGACGGCACCATTTATCTGGATGACCGCCTCTTCGACGGGGTGATCCCCTTTTTGCAGTACATCCGGCGGGTAGGGGGGCGTTATCTGTTCCTCACCAACAATTCCTCCCGGGGCGTGGAAGGATATATCGAAAAAATGCGCCGCCTGGGCATCGAGACGGAGAGAAGCGACTACCTCACCTCCGTGGACGTGACCATTGCCGCCCTGCAAAGGGAGCGCCCCGGGAAAAAGTGCTATGTCTTTGGCACCCGCTCCTTTTACGCCCAGCTCCGGAGCGCGGGCATCCCGGTTACGGACAGGCCCGACCCGGATGTGGACATCCTCCTGTGCGGCTTTGACCGGGAGCTGACATTTCAGAAGCTGGAGGATGCCTGCATTCTCCTCAATGGCAGGGCCGAGTTCTGGGCCACCAATCCGGACTGGGTCTGCCCCACATGGTACGGATCCGTGCCCGACTGCGGCAGCGTCTGCCGCATGCTCACCACCGCCACCGGCCGCACCCCCCGCTTTTTGGGCAAGCCCCAGCCGGACATGGTGTATCTCGCCATGACCCGCACGGGCTTTGCACCGGAGCAGACGGTGCTGCTGGGGGACCGGCTCTACACGGATATCGCCTGCGGGAAAAACGCCGGTGTGGACACGGTGTTCGTCCTCTCTGGTGAGGGGACAGAGGCGGATATAGAAACGTTCGGCGTGCAGCCCACCTGGGTGCGCCGGGATATTTTAGAGCTTCTGCAAGAACTGCAAAAAACGGAGGAAAATTGAAAAGATTTCAATTTTCATTTTATTTAAGCCGTTTTTCCCGCCGCTTTCGCGGCAATCGAAAAACATGGCGCTTTATGACCATTCCCTCTGCTGGTCATTTGTGCCTTGCAACATAACGGAAAGGAATGGTCATAAACCATGAAACTGAATTACAAGCGGACGATCCTGGTGGGCTTTGCCTTTTTCCTGATCTGTGCCTTCTGGCAGGCCTACGACAATACCATCCCCTTGATCCTCACCAATAAATTCGGCATGCCCCAGACCTGGTCCGGGGCCATTATGGCGCTGGATAACGTGCTGGCGCTGTTCCTTCTGCCCCTGTTCGGGGCCATCTCTGACCGCAGCCACAGCAAAAAGGGCCGCCGGACTCCCTTCATCGTGGTGGGCACGCTGGTGGCGGCGGTGGCTCTGGTGGGTCTGAGCTTTGTGGATCTTGCCCAGCTGCATAACATTAAAGACGTATCCGCCATCGACGACCCCGCCGCTCTTGTGACCATTTATGAAAAGGAGAAGGACGGGTCGCTCCTGACGCCTGACGGCGAGCGCTTTACCCTGGCGGAGAAGTTCTCCCGGGAGGAGTTCGCCGCCATCCGCAGTCAGGTGCAGGAGGGGGAGAAGACCCATACCAATCCCGACTACACCAACTATGTAGTCCCCGCCCGGCAGGCCTATGCCTGGCAGGTGACGGCGGAGAGCCCGTCCACTCTGGTATTTTTCGTCATTCTGCTGCTGGTGGTGCTGGTGAGCATGGCCACTTTCCGCTCTCCGGCGGTGGCGCTGATGCCGGATGTGACGGTGAAGCCCCTGCGCAGCAAGGCCAACGCCGTCATCAACCTCATGGGCTCTGCCGGCGGTATACTGGTGCTGGTGCTGGGCATGGTGTTTGCCACGGCCTCCGTGCGCAACGCCCTTATGAGCTACACCGCCTATTTTGCCGTTATTGCCGCCATTATGCTCGCGGCTCTGGTGATCTTCCTGCTCACCGTTCGGGAGCCGGAGTGGGCGGCCCAGATGGTGGAGGACTCCGTGCGCTACGGTCTGGAGGAGAAGGCCCAGCCGGAGACGGTGGAAACGGCGGACGGCTTGGAGTTTGCCCAGGCGGAGGTCCAGCCTGCTGCCAAGGGCGGCCTATCCCCGGAGGAGAAGAAGTCTATGATCTTCATTCTTCTGTCCATCGTCCTGTGGTTCTTCGGCTATAATGCCGTCACCAGCAAATACTCCGTCTATGCCAGCAATATCCTCCATAAGGACTATAACCTTACCCTCATCATCGCCCAGGCGGCGGCCATTGTTTCCTACCTGCCTGTGGGCGTGATTGCCTCCAAGGTGGGCCGGAAAAAGACCATCCGGGCCGGTGTCATCATGCTGACGGTGGCCTTCGGCGTGGCGGCCTTCCTTCGCGACAGCAGCCCGTCCCTCCTGATGAACGCCATGTTCGCCCTGGCGGGCATCGCTTGGGCCACCATCAACGTCAACTCCTTCCCCATGGTGGTGGAGATGTGCTCGGAGCAGGATGTGGGCCGGTACACGGGTCTTTACTACACCGCCTCCATGGCCGCCCAGGTGGCAACGCCCATGCTCTCCGGCCTGCTGATGGATAAGCTGGGCATGACGGTGCTGTTTCCCTATGCGGCGGTGTTCTCCGCCCTGGCTCTTGTGACCATGCACTTTGTGAACCACGGTGACAGCCGCCCGGAGGCCAAGAAGGGCCTGGATGCATTGGAGGATTTGGATAACTGATATGTGGATCGCGATTTTAATTGTCATCATCCTGCTGCTTCTGGCAGAGATATTTGCCCTGCTGACCATTTGCCGCCGGGGCCACTCTTACTGGGAACTCCTGCGCAAATACCGCTACGCCCACCGGGGCTATCACGGCAAGGACCTGGCTCCGGAGAACTCCCTCCCGGCCTATCGGGAGGCCATCCGCCGGGGCTTCGGCGTGGAGCTGGATGTACATTTGATGAAGGATGGACGCCTGGCCGTTATTCATGATGCCAGCCTCCTGCGCACTGCCGGGGCGGACGTTCTGGTGGAGGATCTGACGGCCCAGGAGCTGAAGCAGTACCGCCTGGAGGGAACCAATGAGGAGATCCCCCTGCTGGAGGAGGTGCTGCCCCTGTTTGAGGAGAGCGGCCTGCCCCTGGTGGTGGAGCTGAAGGCGGAGCGGGGGGATCACGATGCCCTGGCCGCCGCTACCTGCGCCATGCTGGATCGGTTTAAGGTGCTCTACTGCATTGAGTCCTTCGACCCCCGGTGCATCCGCTGGCTGAAGAAGAACCGCCCGGAGATCGTCCGTGGCCAGCTCAGCGAGAACTTTCTCCGCCACGGTGATGGCGGCGCTATGCCCAAAGCCCTCCTGTGGGCCCTGGGGAATCTGCTGACCAACTGCCTGGCCAAGCCCGATTTCATCGCCTACCGGTTTTCCGACCGGGACAACTTCTGCCTGCGCTGGTGCAGGTGGTTTTATAAGGTACAGGAGATCAACTGGACCATTACGACAAAAGAGGAGATGCGCGCGGCGGAGTCTGCGGGAAATTTGGTGATTTTCCAGGACTTCGACCCCCGCCTGTGAAGCTATGAGAGTGATTACCGGTTCTGCCCGGGGCAGACGACTGAAGGAGCTGGAGGGACTGGAGACCCGGCCTACCACCGGCAAGGTGAAGGAAGCCCTGTTTTCCGTCATCCAGTTTGATATTGAGGGACGGCGGGTGCTGGATCTGTTCGCCGGAACCGGCCAGCTGGGCATCGAGGCCCTGAGCCGTGGCGCGGACAGCGCCGTCTTTGTGGAGCGGCGCAAGGATGCCCTCCAGGCCATCCGGGAGAATCTGGAGCTCTGCGGGTTCGCCGAACGGGCCCGGGTGGTAAACGGCGACGCCATGAGCTACCTGAAGTCCGGGGAGAAGTTCGACCTGATCTTTCTGGATCCGCCCTATGCCTCCGGCCTTCTGGAGCAGGCTCTGGAGGAAATCGCAAGGTTTGACATTTGCCGCAGACATGGTATAATTGTGGCGGAAAGTGCGGCGGATAAGGCGCTGCCGGCCCTCAGCGGCCCCTATTCGATATACAGAGAGTATTGTTACGGCAAAATTAAACTCACTGTATACCATAGAAACGAGGATTGACCCCATGAAAATAGCCATCTATCCCGGCAGCTTTGACCCCATCACGCTGGGACATCTGGACATCATCCGCCGTGCCGCCCTGTGTTTTGACAAGGTTTTCGTGTGTGTGATGGATAACTGCGATAAAAAGTCTCACATGTTTCCGGCGGAAAAACGGCTGGAGCTGCTGCGCCGCTCGGTAGCGGAGCTTCCCAATGTGGAGGCGGAGCTGTTCCGGGGCCTTCTGGCGGACTACGCCCGGGAGAAGGAGGCTCATGTCATTGTCAAGGGTTTGCGCAACGCCACCGACTTTGATCTGGAGTATCAGATGGCGGCCATCAACCGCGGCATCTGGAGCCAGCTGGAGACGGTGTTCCTGCCGGCCAGCATCGAATACCAGCACTTCAGCTCCACCATGGTGCGGGAGATGATTCGCTATGGGCAGCCCTTGGAAAAATATGTCCCTCTGGCCGTGGCGGAGGAACTGGAACGTCTGAAAAACAACTAATTCAAATCGGGGAGGATATGTCATGGAAGAAAAAGATCTGCAGCGCCTGCTGGATATGCTGTACGGTATGATCGATGAAGCCAAGAGCGCTCCCTTCAGCGCCGAAAAATGCACCATCAATCGGGACGAGGCACTGGATATTCTCACGGAGATCCGCAGCCGTATGCCCCTGGAGATCAAGAAGGCTCAGGAGCTGATCCGCGCCCGGGAGGAGTACATCGCCTCTGCGAAAAAGGAAGTAGAGAAAATGCTGCGCCAGGCGGAGCTGGACGCCAAGACCATCGTCTCCGAGAGCGAGACGCTGCAGCGTGCCCGGATGAAGTCGGCGGAGATCATCCACCGTGCCGAGGAGCGCACGGGGGAGCTGTACCGGGTGGCAAACTCCTACACGGAGGATGCCCTGCGCCGCACGGAGGAGGCCATCCAGATGGCGCTGGACGAGGTGCGCCAGTCCCGTACCCGCTTCCGTGCCGCCTCCAATGAGCAGATGCAGCAGATCCGCAGCGGGTCTGCCCTGGCACAGCAGGCAGAGGAAACCGTGGAAACTGACAAAGAGTAACATAAAATTTTGTTAAAACGCACAAATCGACAGAGGGATTCTCTGGATGATTTCTTAACAGTCCGATATATCGTGTGGTAAAAGAGCACTGCACACAACATGTTGTGTGCAGTGCTCTTTTTGACGTTTCTAAACACAAAACAAATGTTCTATTCGCACGGAAAATCTTAAAGATCCAGCCTTTTTTGCAGGAAATATGTTCCAATTTAGGAAAAAAATATCCTTGCATTTGAACGGCCTATTTACTATACTGTAGCTATAGAGGTGGGGGAGTGTGGGGGAAGTGCCCACTTTTGTGGGGGAAAATCCCACGATAGCCCACAAAACCAAGGAAGGAGGGAACAGCCGTGACAGGCCAATATGCGCACAATATTGATGCCAAGGGACGGCTGTTCATCCCCGCCCGCCTGCGGGAGGAGCTGGGCCAGACCTTCCATGTCACTATCGGACTGGATCACTGCCTCTCCATTTATTCCGACGAGAACTGGAACGTTTTGGTGGAGAAGATCCATGAAATGCCCTATAACAAGGCCAGGGGCCTGCGCGTCCTGTCCGCCAACGCCGTGGACTGCGAGCCTGATGCCCAGGGCCGCATCCTCATTCCCGCCAAGCTCCGGGAATATGCGGGCCTGCAAAAGGAAGTGGTGGTCATCGGCAGCTTTGACCGGGCCGAGATCTGGAACGCCGAGCGCTGGGCCCGTGAGGAAGCCATGGCCTTTGAGAGCGGCTCTCTGGAGCAGGCAATGGAGGAGCTGGGGCTGTAAGCTATGGGATTTGACCGCAACACTGCCTCCGATGAGGCCTTCGGCCACAAGCCGGTATTGCTGGACGAGTGCCTGGATGCACTGCATATCAGGCCCGACGGCATTTATGTGGACGGCACCCTGGGCCGGGCCGGCCACTCTCTGGAGATCGTAAAACGGCTCACCACCGGCCGCCTTTTCTGCCTGGACCGGGACGAGACGGCCATTGATGCCGCCAAGCTCCGCCTGGCAGACTACATGGACCGGGTGACCCTGGTGCACAGCAACTTCAGCCGCCTGGGCGATGTACTGGCGGAGCAGGGCGTCGTCGGCGTGGACGGGATGCTATTCGACCTGGGGGTTTCATCGCCTCAGCTGGACGAAGCCCGGCGCGGCTTTTCCTACATGCACGATGCCCCGCTGGACATGCGCATGGATCAGACGGCCGCGCTGACCGCCCGGGATGTGGTGAACGATTGGAGCTATGAGGATCTGCGCCGCATCCTCTTTGAATACGGCGAGGAGCGCTATGCCCCTGCCATTGCCAAGGCCATAGTAAAGCGCCGTCAGGAAAGCCCCATTGAGACCACCGGCCAGCTGGTGGACATCATCCGCGCCGCCATGCCTCCCGCCGCCCTGCGGGAAAAGCAGCACCCGGCCAAGCGTACCTTCCAGGCCATCCGTATCGCGGTGAATGACGAGCTGGGGGAGCTGCCGCCTATGCTCCAGGCGGCCTCACAGCTGCTGGCTCCCGGCGGCCGCCTGGCAGTTATCAGCTTTCACTCCCTGGAAGACCGCATCATCAAGAAGACCCTGCAGGAGCTCTCCACCGGCTGCACCTGCCCACCCAATTTCCCCGTGTGCGTGTGCGGTAAGAAACCGAAAATGAAGCTGGTGACCCGCAAACCCATTGTGGCGGGCGCGGCAGAGCTTGTATATAATCCCCGGGCCCGCAGTGCCAAGCTGCGTGTGGCGGAGAAAATCTAAAAGCCTGTGAAAATTCCTTCGGAATTTTCCGGCGCGTTCAATACAAAAGAGAAAGGAAGAGGCAATCATGGCGCAGAAATATGACCGGCGTAGATACGGATATACGGACGGCTCCCTGGCCTATGACCTGGATGCCCTGGCCCGGGAGCGGGCACTGGACGATGCGGGGCGAATGGATGGGGATCGTCGGCAGGCTGCCGCGCCCAGGCGCCAGACCGCTGCGCGTCCTGCGGCAAAGCCGTCGCCTCTGATCCTGGCGTGCGCGGCGGTGCTGGCAGGCCTTGTGGTGGTGCTGCTCATGGGCTACGTGCGCCTGACGGAGGTGTCTGCGGACATCACGCAGATCAAGACGGAAATGAGCAAGCTGGAGGAGCAGCATGTGGCGCTGCTGACCCAGTACGAGAAGACCTTTGACCTGGCGACGGTGAAGCGCGTGGCCGAGGAGGTCGGCATGAGAAAGCCCACCGGCGGCCAGATCGAGTATCTGGAGCTGCCCGCCGCAGACAGCGCGGTGGTGTATCGCTCTGATGCGGGCACGGCTCTGGAGAGCATCCTCACAGCGATTTCCGACGCGGCCAAGACCGTGGTGGAATATTTCCGGTGAGCCGCCCCATATAGTAGGGATACACTAAGGAGTAAGAAGGAGACTTCTTGCTCCTTCCTTTGGTATATAGTCAGGGAAAGGAGAGAACCATATGGCCCCGGACAGCGGTGAAATGAACCGAAAAAGTGAAAAAGTGCGCCGTGCCAACCGCATCATTCAGAACCGCACCATGATCGTCATGGTGATCCTGGGTGTGCTGGTGTTTGTGGCGCTGTTCTGCAAGCTCTTCTCCCTGCAGATCCTGCACCATGATGAGCTGGAGGCCAAGGCCCTGGATCAGCAGACCCGCAGCACGGAGGTCACGGCCACCCGCGGCACCATTTATGACCGCAACGGCAACATCATGGCCATTTCCGCCACGGCGGAGACGGTGTTCCTCTCCCCGCTGGAGCTGAACCGCGCTCTGAACGAAAAGGAGGAGCCCGTGTCCTGGACCAAGGACAGCGTGGCCCAGAAGCTCTCGGAGATCCTGGAGATCAATAAGGAGAGCATCCTGAAAAAGATGGAGCGCACGGACTCCCAGTACGAGGTGCTCAAGCTCCGTGTGGAGGAGGATGTGGCCAATCAGATCCGTACCTATATCAATGATGAGGGCGTCGCGGGTGTGTATATGGCCACCGATGCCAAGCGCTACTACCCCTACGGGGCCCTTGCCTCCCAGATCATCGGCTTTGTGGGCACAGATAATTACGGTCTGTACGGGTTGGAGGCCCGCTGCAACAGCGTGTTGGACGGACAGACGGGCCTGGTGGTGTCCACCAAGGACCCGGCGGGCAACGACATGCTCTATGGCTACGAGCAATATTACAAGGCGGAAAACGGCAGCGACCTGGTGCTGACCCTGGATGCCACGGTGCAGTACTATGTAGAGAAGGCCCTGGGGGAAATGGTTCAGGCCACCAACGCCGCCAACGGCGCCACCGGCATCGTCATGGACGTGGAGACCGGCGCCATCCTGGCCATGGCCTCCAATCCCACCTATGACCTCAATGACCCCTCTGCGGTGTATGACACCGCCGACGCGGCAAAGGTGAAGGCCGGTGCACTGGATCTGTCGACCGCTCAGCTGCGCCAGTGGCGCAACAAGGCCATCAACGATACCTATGAGCCCGGCTCCACCTTCAAGGTGCTGACACTGTCGGCGGCTCTGGAGGAGGGGGTCATTGACACCGACACCACCATTGACTGCCCCGGCTATATCCAGGTGCTGGATGCCACCATTCACTGCAGCAGCCGCGGAGGCCACGGTCACCAGACGCTGAAGGAGACGGCAGGCAATTCCTGCAACCCCGCCTTTATCACCTACGGCCTGCGTCTGGGCACGGAGAAATTCTATCAGTATATGAAGGACTTCGGCCTGATGAACGGCAGCGGTATCGATCTGGACGGGGAGGCCGTGGGTATCTTTGCTCCCCTGGAATCGGCGTCTGAGCTGGATCTGGCCTGCTATGCCTTCGGCCAGAACTTCAATACAACACCGGTGGCTCTCATCGCCGCCCAGGCAGCATGCATCAACGGCGGCTATCTCCATACGCCCTATGTAGTGGAGCGCGTGGTGGACAGCAGCGGCAATGTGCTCTCCAGCCATGATTCTACCCCAGTCCGCCAGGTCATCAGCGAGGAGACCTCCTCCATCGTGAGGGACTGCCTGGAGTATGTGGTGACCTCCGGCACCGGCAAAAACGGCCAGGTCAGCGGCTACCGCATCGGCGGCAAGACTGGCACGGCGGATAAGGGAAAGACCGGCGATGTGATCGTCTCCTTCATGTGCTTTGCCCCGGCGGACCATCCCAAGTATATCATGCTCCTGACGCTGGATAGCCCCGAGGGCGTGGCCTCCGGCGGCGGCACCGTGGCGCCCTACGCCAGCCAGATCATGTCGGAGATTTTGCCCTATCTGGGCGTGGAGCCGTCCTACTCGGCGGAGGAGCTGCTGGGCTCTGATACCACGGTGCCCTATGTTATCGGCATGACCGTGGCGGAGGCCGAGGCCAAGCTGAAGGAGCGCGGCTTCTCTATCAAGGCGGTGGGAGACGGCGATTCCGTCACCGATCAGACTCCGGAGGGCGGCACGGTGATCCCCGGCAAGTCCCGGGTGATCCTCTATGCGGGCGCTGAAAAGCCCACAACACTCTGCACAGTTCCCTCCCTGGTGGGTATGACCCCCAGCGAGGCCAATATAGCGGTGAGCAGCGCCGGACTTCTCCTGCGCTTCACCGGCACCACAGACAGCGGCTCGGACAGCATCCGGGTCATCAACCAGTCGGAAGCCGCCGGAGCGCAGGTGGAGGCGGGGACGGTGATCTCCGCCCAGCTCAGCGACAGCGGTGTAACGGATTAAAGCGTTCCGCCGGTGTTCCTTTCTGGGCCGGCCGGGGCTGGCTGCGGTGGAAAGGAGAGGGCCTGATGCGTCTGGGAGAGCTGCTTGCGGGGCTGGATGTCGCTGCACGAACGGTACCATTGGATACGGAGATCACGCACCTGTGTGTGGATTCCCGCCAAGTCCGGAAGGGAAGCCTGTTTGCGGCGGTGCCCGGCTCCCACTGCGACGGCGGCCTGTATGCAAAGCAGGCGGCGGACCGCGGGGCCGTGTGCATCCTGTGCCAGGGCCAGCCACTGCCGCACCTGCCCTGCGTGGTGGTGCAGGATGTCCGGGCCGCGCTTGCGAAGGTGGCAGGCGCCTGGTATGGGCATCCCGCCCGGAAGCTGACGGTTCTGGGTGTCACCGGCACCAACGGAAAGACCACTGTTACCTATCTCCTGCACCACATCCTCACCTCTGCGGGAGTGCCCACGGGCCTGATCGGCACGGTGCAGAACCTGATAGGGGAGCGGGCCCTTCCCGCCCGGCGTACCACGCCGGATGCCCTGGAGATACAGGGCCTTCTGGCGCAGATGGCGTGCGGCGGCTGCACCCACGCGGTGATGGAGGTGTCCTCTCACGGGCTGGATCAGCACCGGGTGGATGGCATCGACTTTGCCGTGGGCATTTTCACCAACCTGACGGAGGATCATCTGGATTATCACGGCACCATGGAGCGCTACTGCGCCGCCAAGGCAAAGCTGTTTCAGCATTGCCGCGCCGCAGTCTGCAACGCAGACGATCCCTGGACACCCCGGCTGCTGAGTGGTGTGACCTGTCCGGTGACCCGCTATGGGCTTACAAAGCCCGCTGACCTGTGGGCAGAGAATCTCTGCCTGGAGGCTCGGAGCGTCCGCTTCACGGCCTGTTCGGCCCGGGAGCGCACGGGAGTATCTCTGGGTGTACCGGGACGGTTTACTGTTTATAATACACTGGGGGCCATGGCGGCCTGCGGCCACCTGGGCCTTTCCCAAAGGGTGTGCGCGGCGGCACTGGAGAGCTTCCCCGGGGTAAAGGGCCGCATGGAGGTAGTACCTGCGCCCGGAAAGCCCTATACCATTCTCATTGACTATGCCCATACGCCGGACGCCCTGGAAAACGTACTGAAAACAGTCCGCAGCTTTGCGGAAAAACGGGTCATCGCCGTCTTTGGCTGCGGCGGCGACCGGGAAAAGGAAAAACGCCCTGTCATGGGGCAAATCGCGGCGGCGCTGGCGGATCTGGCGGTCATCACCAGCGACAATCCCCGCCGGGAGGAGCCTATAGCCATCATCCGAGACATTCTGCCCGGCCTTTCCGGGGGAAAAGGGAAATGGGTGGTGGAGCCGGACCGCCGGGCCGCCATCGCCCTGGCGATGGCGGAGGCCGCGCCGGGGGATGTGATCGTCCTGTGCGGCAAAGGACACGAAACCTATCAGGAGATCGGCGACCGGATGCGTCCCATGGACGAGCGGGAGATCGTGCGATCCCTGCTGTAACGGCACAACAAAAGAGCCCCCTGGCGGGGCGGAAAAGAGGAGAGAAGATTATGGCCCTTCAAGTGATTTTATCCTGTGTCATCTGCTTTGTGATCACGGCGGTGGCCGGCAGGCTGCTGATCCCCGAGCTTGTAAAGCTCAAGGCCGGCCAGAGTATCAAGGAGATCGGCCCCACCTGGCACATGACCAAGCAGGGAACACCCACCATGGGCGGCCTTATGTTCATCATCGGCATCGGCGTGACGGTGCTGGCTGTGGGATGGAGAGGCATGGCAGCCGGCGATTTTACCCACATTTATGTATACCTTTTCTCCCTGGTTTTCGGCATTATAGGCTACATTGACGACTACCAGAAGGTGAAAAACCACCGCAATACGGGCCTCACAGCCATCCAGAAATTCGTATTGCAGCTTGCGGCGGCGGTGGCGTTTTTGTGCCTGCTGCGGGCGGAGGGTCATCTGAGCCCCAACCTGTATATTCCGTTTTTCAACACCTACGTTGTGCTCAACTGGGTGGTGTATATGATCCTGGCGGCCTTCATCATCGTGGGCACGGTGAACGCCGTGAACATCACCGATGGACTGGACGGCCTGTCCAGCAGCGTCACGGTGCCGGTGGCGGCGTTTTTTGCGGTGCTGGGCATTGTGTGGAAGGGATTTCCGCAGCTGGGCATTTTCGGCGGCGCCATGGTGGGCGGTCTGCTGGCGTTTCTGCTGTATAACCACTATCCCGCCAAGGTTTTCATGGGCGACACAGGCTCCCTGTTCCTGGGCGGAGCTGTGGCGGCACTGGCCTTTGCCTATGACATGCCCCTGGTGCTGATTCCCGTGGGCATCGTGTATATCTGCGAGACCCTGTCGGATATTATTCAGGTGGGCTATTTCAAGCTCACCCACGGCAAACGCATTTTCAAAATGGCTCCGCTGCACCATCACTTTGAGATGTGCGGCTGGAAGGAGACCAAAATCGTGGCGGTGTTCACCGCCGTCAGCGTAATTTTCTGTGTCCTGGCCTATCTGGGCGTGATGGATCGATTTGCATTCTGAGCTTACCAAAATAGAGCAGAGGAAAGGAGGGGAGCGCCGTGGCGCGGACAGCAACAAAAAAACGCCTGTCGTTTACACATAGAAGGCCCCGGCGCACACCGCAGCAGCCGCCCCACAGCGACGCGGCCAGCCGTCCGGCAGTGGGCGGACGGGTGGATATGCCGTTCCTGCTGCTGACCATCCTGCTGACGGTGATGGGCCTGGTGATGCTGTTTTCCGCCAGCTTTCCCTCCGCCAACTACGAGACCGGCGACCCGGCCTTTTACCTCAAGCGTCAGGGGATCTTCGCCCTGCTGGGGCTTGTGGCCATGGTGGTCATGAGCAGCCTCAACTATCAGCGCCTGCGGGGCTTTGCCAAGATATTGCTGTATCTGTCGGTTTTCCTGCTGGCCCTGGTGCTGGTGCCCCATGTGGGCATCACGGAAAACGGCGCAACCCGCTGGCTGGGCAAGCAGGGCGTGTTGACCTTCCAGCCCTCGGAGATCGCCAAGCTGGCCATCATCGTGTACTTTGCCGACAGCATTTCCAAAAAGAAAAACCTTATGGGGACCTTCCGCTACGGCATCCGTCCGTATATCCTGATTCTGGCGGTGTTTGCGGGGCTGATGCTGCTGGAGCCGCATCTGTCCGGCACCATCCTCATCGTGGGCACCGGCGTGGTGCTGATGATGGTGGGCGGCATCGACAAGAGATGGGTCATCGGTGGCGTGGGCGCTGTGGCGGTGGTAGGTTTTTCCTATGTGAAGCTGGTGGAGGCCGGGGTCATTTCCTACGGCGCAGACCGCATCAATATGTGGAAGGATCCGTTCATCGACGCTCTGGGCGATGGCTACCAGCTGTGCCAGAGCCTCATTGCCATCGGCTCGGGCGGCCTGACCGGCGTGGGCCTGGGTAAGAGCCGACAGAAGTTTCTGTACATGCCGGAGGAGCACAACGACTTTATTTTCGCCGTGGTGTGCGAGGAGCTGGGGCTGATCGGCGCGGTGCTGGTGATGCTGGTGTTCGCGCTGCTGATCCTCCGGGGCTTCTGGATCGCCCTGCAGGCCAGGGATCGCTTCGGCGCGCTGCTGGTGGTGGGTATCATGACCCAGATCGGTTTGCAGACATTTCTGAACATCTCCGTGGTCACGGGCTTCATGCCCACCACGGGCATATCCCTGCCGTTTTTCAGCTATGGCGGCACGGCCCTGGCCCTACAGCTGTTTGAAATGGGCATCGTGCTGGGCGTATCCCGGCAGATCCCGGCCCCCAGAGGAGGATAAGAGGAGGAAGCTATGAAGGTAATCTTTACCTGCGGCGGCACGGCGGGCCATGTGAACCCTGCCCTGGCGCTGGCGGGCTATATGCGCAGGAAGGATCCTGCGGTGGAAATTTTGTTTGTAGGTACCCCCAACGGCATGGAGCGGGGCCTTGTGGCCCAGGCGGGCTATGACTACCGGGGCATTGCGGTGGGCGGCTTTGAGCGGTCTATGAGTCTGGACAGTCTGCGCCACAACGCGAAGAGTGCCGCCCGGCTGCTGACCCTGCGCCATCGGGCCGGCGCAATCCTGCGGGAGTTCCCGGCGGATCTGGTGGTGGGCACCGGGGGCTACGCCAGCTATCCCATGGTGAAATACGCCGCCCTGCGGGGTATCCCCACAGCGGTGCACGAGTCCAATATGATCCCCGGCCTTACCACCCGGATGCTGGAAAAGCACGCCGGTCGGATCATGGTGGGCTTTGAGGAGTGCAGGGCGCTGTACAAGCACCCGGAGCGCATTGTAGTCACCGGTACGCCGGTGCGGGGCGATTTCTTCGACCTGACCCGGGAGGAGGCCAAGGCGGAGCTGGGTATCCCGGCGTCTCAGACGCTGGTGGTATCCTTCTGGGGCAGCCTGGGCGCCAGCACCATGAACCGCCAGATGCTGGACTTTTTCCGGCGGGAAAAGGAGGATGGCTTCCCCTTTTACCACATCCACGCCGCCGGCAGCGGCAGCTGGGAGTGGATGCAGCAGGAGCTGCAGCAGGCGGGCCTGACGGGTCAGAACCGCCTGGATGTGCGCCAGTATATCTACGACATGGCGGTGGTGATGCGGGCGGCGGATCTGGTGATCTGCCGGGCCGGGGCCTCCACCATCAGCGAGATCACGGCCCTGGCGGTGCCCACGGTCATCGTGCCGTCGCCGTATGTGGCCAACGACCATCAGGAGAAGAACGCCCGCATTCTGGCCCAGCACGGGGGCGCCTGCCTGATCCATGAGACGGAGTGCAGCGGCGAAAAGCTCTATCAGACCACCCGGGACATTCTGGACAGCCCCACCCGGCGGGATTCCATGAGCCGGGGCATGGCAGAGCTGGGTATTCTGGACGCCACAGAGCGGATTTATAATACCGTAATGGAGCTGGTGAAGTAACCAACAGATTCCCCAAAGCATAGGATGGCGTACATTCTATGGAGGACGGGGGAGAAATATGAGCGTCATTTTGGTGGAGGGCGGCAGACAGCTCTCCGGCGCGGTGACGGTGCAGGGGGCGAAGAACAGCGTGCTGCCCATGCTGGCGGCCGCAGTGCTCTGCCCCGGCATTTGCCGCCTGAGAGGATGCCCCGCGCTCAGCGACGTGGACACAGCTGCGCGGATCATACGCCATCTGGGCGGTACCGTCCGCCGGGAGGGGGCCGATCTGGTGGTGGATGCCCGGGGCATCAGCCGGTGCGAGATCCCCCGGGAGCTGATGAGCCGGATGCGCTCGTCGGTGATGTTCCTGGGGGCGATTCTGGGGCGCTGCGGGGAAGCGGTGTGCTCCCAGCCCGGGGGCTGCGACCTGGGGCCGCGGCCCATTGACCTGCATCTGCACGCCCTGAGAACGCTGGGCGCGGAGATCCGGGAGGAGGATGGCCGGCTCCATTGCCGGGGCGGCCATCTGCGTGGGGCGGAGATATTCCTGCGTACGCCCAGCGTGGGCGCTACGGAAAACGCCATGCTGGCGGCCTGCGCGGCGGAGGGGACCACGGTCATTTCCAATGCCGCCCGGGAGCCGGAGATCGTGGAGCTGCAGGACTTCCTGCGGGCTATGGGCGCCTGTGTCCGGGGGGCCGGCAGCGCCACCGTGACGGTGGAAGGGCGCAGAAGGCTCCATGGCTGCAGCCACAGGGTGCGGCCGGACCGTATCGTGGCGGCTACATACCTCTGCGCGGCGGCGGGAACCGGCGGCTGCGTTTACCTGCGCCGGGCGGACTACCGGCATCTGGCCGCCGTCCTGTGCGCGCTGGAGCGGAGCGGATGTGAAATTTGCAGCGACAGCTGCGGCATTATGCTGAAAAGCAGCGGGCATCTGCGGGCAGTGCCCCCGGTGCGCACCTCGCCCTATCCGGGCTTTCCTACGGACGGCCAGGCGGTGATGATGGCGGCGCTGCTGCGCAGCCGGGGCTCCACGGTGTTTACGGAGGACATTTTCACCGGCCGGTACCGCCATGTACCCCAGATGCAGAAGCTGGGCGCGCTCATCCGCACCCAGGGGCAGACAGCCATCGTCACCGGAACGGAGCGGCTGCACGGGGCGGCGGTGGAGGCCACGGACCTGCGGGGCGGCGCGGCACTGGTGGCGGCGGGCCTGCAGGCACAGGGCATCACCCGGGTGGAGCAGATCCACCACATTGAACGGGGATATGCCGACATAGTGAGAGACCTTGCGGGCTTGGGGGCCTGCATATCCAGGACAGAATAAACGAAAGAGGTGGGGAAATATGGCTGCACGGAACAGACGCAGACGGAGAAAAAGAAAGGGGAGCTTTTCTTTTTTATATAAGCTGCTGATGTTTTTTGTCATCTGCGGCGCCATTGTGGCCGCTCTGGCTGTGTTTTTCAAGGTGGACACCATCGAGGTCACCGGCAACAGCCGCTATACCCAGCAGGAGATCGCCGACAGCGGCGGCATCCATGTGGGGGATAACCTGTTTCTTATCAATAAATTCAGCGCCGCCGAGGCCATCACCCGGAAGCTGCCCTATATCTCCAGCGTGCGCATCAGCCGGAAGCTGCCGGATACCCTGTGCATCGCCGTGGAGGAAAACGGCGTTCTGTGCGCCATAGAGGGCACGGGCGGCGACTGGCTGCTGAGCAGCACCGGCAAGGTGGTGGAGCAGGGTGCCGCCGGGGAGGATGTGACGCGCATCACCGGCCTGACGGCCGTGGAGCCGGAGGTGGGAAAGCCCCTGCAGGTGCCCGCCGAACAGACGGAGGTCAGAGACAGTCTTCTGCGGCTCCTGCAGGCCCTGGGGAGCAAGAACGCCCTGAGCCGATGCAGCCAGATCCATCTGGAGGACAGCCAGCAGATTACCCTGCGCTTTGACGGGCGGTTTGACGTGCTCATGGCCTGGGACGCGGATTTTGACTATAAATTGGAGTGTCTGCTGGCTGTGGTGGACACAAAGCTGGAGGCAAACGAGAAGGGAACCATCGATCTCAAGCGCAAGGAGATCCGATTTATCCCCGGGTAAACTTTTCGGGGAAATTGTTCGGGAATACTTGACCGAAATCAGAAACTGTAATAGAATAGTAGTGGTATAGCAGCAGCAAAACCATTCATTGAACGGATGATAAAACTGCCATCTCACACAATCTGCAGCAGGAGGAAAAGACATGGCATTTGCAATGGATACAGGAGTGGAAAATGTTGTCAGCATCAAGGTCATCGGTGTTGGCGGCGGCGGAAATAACGTGGTCAACCGCATGGTCACCGACGGCATCAAGGGCGTTGACTTTGTGGCCGTGAATACGGATAAGCAGGCGCTGAATTCTTCTGCGGCAAGCTATAAGATCCAGATCGGCGAGAAGCTCACCGGCGGCAAGGGTGCGGGCTCGAATCCCGAGGTGGGCCGCAAGGCCGCCGAGGAGAGCCGCAACCAGCTGGCCAAGGCGCTGGAGGAGACGGACATGGTGTTCGTCACCGCCGGTATGGGCGGCGGCACCGGCACCGGCGCGGCACCCGTGGTGGCGGAGGCCGCCAAGGAGCAGGGCATCCTCACTGTGGGCGTGGTGACAAAGCCCTTCGCTTTTGAGGGCCGCAAGCGCATGACCCAGGCTGAGCAGGGCATTGAGGAGCTCCGGAGCAAGGTGGACTCTCTGGTCATCATCCCCAACGAGCGGCTGAAGTACGCTACCGACCAGAAGATCACCTTCGCCAACGCCTTTGAGATCGCGGACGACGTGCTGCGCCAGGCGGTGGTGAGTATCTCCGACCTGATCCGGGATACAGGATTCATCAACCTGGACTTTGCCGACGTCACCGCTGTGATGAAGGACGCGGGTCTTGCCCATATGGGCGTGGGCCGCGCCGCCGGCAAGGGCAAGGCGGAGGAGGCGGCCCGCATGGCCATCTCCAGCCCCCTGCTGGAGACCAGTATCAAGGGCGCCAAGGGCGTGCTGATCAACGTCACCGGTTCTATGGACATCGGACTGGAGGAAGTGGAGCAGGCGGCCACGCTGGTGCAGGAGGCGGTGCATCCCGATGCGCTGACCATCTTCGGCGCCACCTTCGACGAAAATCTGGACGACGAGATCCGTGTCACCGTCATCGCCACCGGCTTTGCCGAGCCGGACGAGGTAGCCCAGATCTCCGAGCCTGTGGCGGCCAAGGCAGCTGAGGCAAAGCCTGCCGCAGAGGAGCCAATGGCCGACTCGGAGGAGGAAGCGGAGCAGCTGCGCAAGGAAGAGACGCAGTTTGACGACATCCTCAAGATTTTTGAAAGAAATTAAATAATTCCGAAACCACAAAGAGGCTGGCAGTATCTGCCAGCCTCTTTTTTTAATGAAGTCCACCCGGCAGGGCGGTGAAATGAAATACTGCGTTGCGGATTGAGATGTACCTGCGGCACGTGAAATCGCCGCGGCGGGGGCGAATATTATTTCGATAAATGCAGTGTGACAGATTTTACCATTTGTGGTGAAAATAAGCTCACCATGCAGAGCATATTAGTACTGTACATAGGCGATCTCGTCTTTTGTTAGAGTCCAAGTCGTTCCATCCATATACTCCACATCGACGGAGACGATTTCAGGGTGGTCGATGGGGGCATCATAATATTTTCCCCAGTATACTGAACTGTCGCTCTGGCCGCCGCCGGGCGCTATGGGGCCTGTGTCCCGGCAGTATTCTGTCCTGTCTATCCGCCAGGTACTGATGGGATCGCCGACGGCATTATAAAATGTAACGCCAAAGTCGAAATATTTGATGGTTTTATCTGATTTGTTGGTGTAGTTGATATGCAGCTCATAGCCGCCCGCAGAATCCGGGCCGGAGACCCAGCACTTTGATATGCGGAGCTTGCTTTGGGCGGCTGCTTTTATGGCGCTTTCTCTGGCGGCCTTGATTTTTGCAGCAGCGTCCTGACGCGTTTTCCTGGCGGCGGACGCTTCACTGCTATCCGGAAAGTACTGGATAATTTTAGAAGCATAGGAGTCGGCGGAATTCCACTCGCTGTCTGAATAAGCAGTTTTCATTTTTTTGGTAAGCTCTTTTTTCCAATTGCTTTCAGCCTCGGTGTTCCAGGAAGAAACCCGGTCCGCCAATTCGCTGTCGGGGACAAGTTTGACAATGGTTTTGTAATTATCGATCACGACTTGCCAGTTCTTTGAAGCAAAAGCATCCTCCGCTTCCTTGGCCAATGTTTCTGCAAATTCGAGGTCCATCTTTTCAGAGGCATCATCGACGATCTTCTGGGCCTTTTGGGCGGCCTTTGTGTCGGGGTAGTTATTGATGACCTGTTGGGCATAATCTTTTGCCTCGGCCCATTCTGCGTTATTGAAGGCGCGCTTAGCTTCCTGCAAGGCCTTGGTGGCTTCGCTTGCGCAGGCCGTCAGCTGCGTCGCCATGAGGAGCGCAAATAATAAGCATATAAACTTTTTCATAACGAATCTCCTTATTCCTTAGATGTGAAGCCAAAGTCCTCTATTGTCACGCCGGTTCCAGAGAGCTTCAGCATATTGGATACATCGTCCAAAATCGTAATGGTAAAGCTTTTCACATCATTTGTAACGCTCGATTCGGTGTAATAGTCGTCAACATCTTCCGCCGTAAAAAGCTGGATGGCGAATGGGCGGTATGTTTCAAAGGTAACGCCTGCTTCGTTGGGATATTTGGTTTTTTCAATTTTCCCCGTGGCATCCACAGAATTGCTGAAGCTTCTGAATCCCACCTGCAAGGTTATTTTTTCGTGAACTTCAAAATCCGCAAAATCGCCCTCGGGACTGGCTTTTAACCGGTAGGTATTCTCTAAAATGCTGCTTTCAAGGTCATAGGCAAAGACAAAGGAGCCGTCGCCATAGGCAATGAGGGAGGTTTGTCCGTTTTCCAGGGTGCTGTCACTGAGCAGGCGGTAACCGCCATCAAAGGGCGTGCCGCAGCTCTCGCTGGACGGATACACTCCGGAGGAGACGCGGCTTATTTTTGACCTGATCAAGTATTTTGATGAGCGGCGATGAAAACTGGCTATCTTATGCCGGAAAAACCCGAAAGGTTTTCCGGCACATATAAAACGACCGACCCTCACAGGGTCGGTCGTTTTTTTTGCGGAGGCCCGGGTGACGGGCGGACGCACAATATGGAGTGGGGGCGGGCCTGGGCATCGGCACCTACGAACTGTGGCAAGAAGTGCGGCAGGGCGGGCGACCGCGAGGGTCGCCCCTACGGAGGGAAATTGGTGTGGCGGCGACGGATCAGCGAATCTGTCCACTGCCGCGGATGATGTATTTATAGGTGCTCAGCTCGTCCAGTCCCATGGGGCCCCGGGCGTGGAGCTTTTGGGTGGAGATGCCCATTTCGCAGCCCAGACCGAATTCGCCGCCGTCGGTGAAGCGGGTGGAGACATTGACATAGACGGAGGCGCTGTCCGTCTCGTCCACGAAGCGCTGGGCGTTTTCGGCGTTTTCCGTGACGATGGCCTCGCTGTGGCCGGTGGAGTGCTGCAGGATATGAGCGATGGCGGCATCTACGCTGTCCACCACGGCCACAGCCAGGATATAATCCAGAAACTCCGTGTCAAAATCCCGCTCGGAGGCGGGGGTGCCGGGGATGATCCGGGCTGCCGCCGGGTCCAGGCGCAGCTCCACGGGGATCTGGCCCGCCGCCAGGCGCTCATCTACCAGGGCTTTTTTCAGCATGGGCAGGAATTTTTCCGCCACGGCCCGGTGCACCAGGCAGACTTCCTCGGCATTGCAGACGGAGGGACGGCTGGTTTTGGCGTTTACGATGATTTTTATGGCTTTGTCCAGGTCGGCAAACTCGTCCACGTACACATGGCAAATGCCGGTACCCGTCTCGATGCAGGGAACGGTGGCGTTTTCCACACAGGCACGGATGAGGCCCGCACCGCCCCGGGGAATGAGCAGGTCCACCAGCCCCTTGGCCTGCATCAGCTGCCGGGCGTTTTCGTGACTGGTGTCCTCCAGAATATTGAGTATATCCGGGTTTCCGCCTGCGGCGGCGATGCCCTCCTTCAGGGCGGCGATGATAGCTCTGGCGCTGCCGATGGCCTCCCGCCCACTGCGCAGGACGCAGACATTGCCGCTCTTGATGGCCAGAGCCGCAGCGTCGGAGGTGACATTGGGGCGGCTTTCATAGATGATGGCCACCAGGCCCAGAGGTACCTGTTTTTTATAGATGGTCATGCCGTTGGGGCGCTTCACTTCGCTGAGGATGCGGCCCGTGTGGTCCGGAAGCTGGGCCACGGCGCATATACCGTCGGCCATGGCGGCGATGCGGCCTTCATCCAGCCGCAGCCGGTCCAGCATCACATCGGAAATTTTGTTTCGGGCGGCTTCCACATCCTGGGCGTTTACGCGGAGGATATCCTCAGTGTGCTGCCGAAGGCTTTGGGCCATAGACAGGAGCAGGCGGTTTTTCTCCTCCGCCGTCAGGGTGTGCAGGCTGCTCCGGGCCGCGCGGGTGCAGCGGATGATCTCCATAGTCGTCATGGCGTTACACCTTCCTTTTCAAAAATCTTGTGCCCACGGGCTTGCCCTGGGCAATGTCGTAGAGCAGGTCGGGCTTGCTGCCGTTGGCAATGACCATTTCGCAGCCTGCCTCGGTGGCGATGACAGCGGCGTTGAGCTTGGTGACCATGCCGCCGGAGCCCAGGGCGGAGCCGGTGCCACCGGCCAGGGCGTAGACACGGTCATCCACGTTTCCCACAGTGTGGATGATTTGTGCGTCTGGGTTTTGGTGGGGGTCGCTGTCATAGAGACCGTCAATGTCCGACAGCAGCACCAGCAGGTCTGCGCCGATGGACGCGGCTACGATAGCAGACAGGGTGTCGTTTTCGCCGATGGTGTTCTCCACGCCGATTTCGTCCGTGGCCACGGCATCGTTTTCATTGATGACCGGCAGCGCGCCCAACTCCAGCAGACGGGTGAGAGTGTTGCGGACATTTTGGCTGCGCTGGCCGTTTTTGATGTCCTCCCCGGTGAGCAGAAGCTGCGCCACCGTGTGATTATATTCTCCGAAGAGCTTGTCGTAGGTGTAGATCAGCTCACACTGCCCAACGGCGGCGGCAGCCTGCTTGCCGGGCATGTCCGCCGGGCGGCCCGGCAGATTCAGCTTGCCGACGCCCATACCGATGGCGCCGGAGGAGACGAGAATGATCTCGTGGCCTGCGTTCTTCAGGTCGCTGAGTACCTTGCACAGCTTTTCGATGCGCTGAATATTCAGCCGGCCTGTGGCGTGGGTCAGGGTGGATGTGCCTACTTTTACGGTGATCCTCATGGTGTGAAACCTCTTTCCAATGGGGTAAATATACAAGATACATTATACCGTGTATTTTCCAGAAAAGCAATAACTCCCCGAGGGACGGAGGCGGAGGGCGTGCCGGTTTTTTTGAATAAAATTCAAATTTTTGCGGGTGCTTAACAATAATGAAAGCACAGAGACTGTTAAGATAGCAATAACGGTAAGGAAGGGCGTGTGAGGGAAACCCAAGAAGGGTGTCCCTCGCCATTGAAATCAGCAGTTTTTGAAACCTTGAAAAAGTTTCAAAAACTCAGGCAGCGGGGTGAAAATACTTTTTCGGCACGCTGCTGCAGAAAATTGCGTCATATTCTCCTATAATTGCCGCTCATTTTTTCATTTTCCCGGCACAAAGTAAACCATGTCGTCGACGACAAAAAATGAAAAAGTGAGGGGTGGCTGCATGTATGAAACCAGGAGCAAATCCCTTTGGCGGCGCGTGGTGGCTCTCTGCGCGGCGGCTGTGCTGGCGCTTACAGTCTGCGTGCAGGGCGCATACGCCCAGGAGAAGACCGTGATCCCGCTGGGCCAGGCGGTGGGGATCAAGCTATTTGCCGACGGCGTGCTGGTGGTGGATGTGTCGGCTCTGGAGGGCGTGGGCGGCAAGAGTCCCGCCCAGATGGCGGGTATCCAGGAGGGCGACCTGCTGCTGACCTTCAATGACAAGAAGATCGAGTCCACGGAGCACCTGCAGCAGCTGCTGCAGGAAAACGGAGACCGGACGGCATCCCTGACCTTCCGGCGGGGGCAGGAGAATAAAACCACCGAGATCACGCCCGTTTGTACGGCAGATGGCGCTGTGCGGCTGGGCGCGTGGATCCGGGATAGCATGGCCGGCATCGGCACCATGACCTACTACGACCCGGAGAGCGGCAGCTTCGGCGCCCTGGGCCACGGTATCACGGATGTGGACACCGCCCAGCTCATGAGCCTGGGCTCCGGCTCCATTATGGAGACCACCGTGAAGGCGGTGAAAAAGGGCGAGAAGGGCGACCCCGGCGAGCTTAAGGGCGATTTTTCCGTGCAGCGGGATGTGGGCACGGTGACGGTGAACAGTGACGGCGGTATATTCGGCACCGTGTCCGACAGCAGCTTTCCCGCCCCGGGCGAGCCTGTGGCCGTGGCCTCCCCGGAGGAGGTGACCACCGGGCGAGCCGTGATCCGCTCCACCATCTCCGGCGAGGAGATCCGGGAGTATGAGGCGGAGATCGTCAAGGTATGCCGGGATGAGGATACCACCCGCAACCTGCTGCTGCGCATCACGGATCCGGAGCTGCTGCAGGCCACCGGCGGCATCGTCCAGGGGATGAGCGGCAGTCCCATCCTGCAAAACGGTAAGCTGGTGGGCGCCGTAACCCATGTGATGATCAATGATCCCGCCCAGGGCTACGGCATTTTTGCCGAGAATATGCTGGTGCGGGCCGGATAAGAGGGGGAGAGTCTATGCGATCGATCTTGATACGGGACACCACCAGGCAGGAGCGCGAGCAGATCGTCCGGCAGGGTTTAGCCGCCTGTGGCGGCAGCTGTGAGGGCTGCAATGGCTGCGACAATCTGGGCGGCGGTCGGGTGGATGCCATCTATCAGCCGTATATCGACGGGGAAAAGGAATTGGCCCAGATCAACGCCGAGTACCGGCGGGGACTGGTGCGGTAAAACAGGGAAGAGGAGCCCCCGGTGACGGGGGCTTTTCTTCGTTGACAGAAATGACACCGTAGGGTACAATGATACCATCGCTTGACAAGGGCTGCCCTTGTCAAGCGATGGCAAAAAACCGTGAAGGAGCGAAACCGATGATACAAGGTGAGGAAAGAAAGTATAAAAAGGGACAGATCATCCTCAAGGAGAAGAGCTTTGAGCTGGCCATTTATGATGTAATGCTGGGCCGTGTGGGCGTGTACATGAACTACGGCACGCCGGAGGAGCGCCTGGTGGTGGAGATCGAGGCCGGCGACTTCCTCAATGTCATCAGCTTTCTGGAGACCCGGCCCCGCAACACCACGGCGGTGGCCCTGGAGAAAACGGTGGTCAAGGTCATCACCCATGACAATTTCAGCACGTTTTTCCAGGAGAACCCGGCCAAGATCATGAGCCTGCTGGAGCATATGTCTGCCCGGATGCGGGCACTGCAGTTGGCCTACATCCGGGCCTGCCATGCTCTGGAGAAGTATGCCGATACCGACAAGATCAAACAGGACAACGGCGACTGGTACGCCGAGCATAGCCATACATACCAGTTCTGGGCGAACATGTTCTTCGGCAGCCAGGAGCACCACAAGAACTGAAGCGCCGGCGGGGAAAGGAGCACGGTTATGGACGGATTTTACGAGATGGTGCAGCAGTCCGCGGCATATATTCTGGAGCGCAGCGGCCTGCGGCCTGAGTGCGGCGTGATCCTGGGCAGCGGTCTGGGAAGCCTTGTGGAGCAGATGACGGAGCAAACGGTCATCCCCTACGCGGATATCCCGCATTTTCCCCGCTCCACGGTGGCCGGCCACGCCGGAAATCTGGTGCTGGGCAGCCTGGCGGGGAGGCCGGTGGCGGCGCTGCAGGGACGCTTTCACTACTATGAGGGCTTTTCCATGCGGGAGGTGGCGTATCCTGTGTATGTGCTGCGGAGGCTGGGCGTCAGGACCCTCATCGTGACCAATGCCTGCGGGGGCATCAACCTTAGCCTCCGGCCCGGGGATCTGATGCTCCTGACGGACTATATCAATCTGCTGGGGGATAACCCCCTGATAGGGGCCAACGACGAGCGGTTCGGCGTACGCTTTCCGAATATGACGGAGGCATATGCTCCGGCTCTGCGGGAGTTGGCCAGGTCTGCGGCGGAGCAGTTGAATATTCCGTGCAAGGAGGGGGTTTACGCCCTTTTCTCCGGCCCCTGTTATGAGACGGCGGCAGAGATCCGGGCTTATTGCGCCCTGGGGGCGGATGCCGTGGGTATGTCCACCGTTCCGGAGACCATCGCTGCCAACTATCTGGGCATGCAGGTGCTGGGAATTGCCTGCATTACCAATATGGCTACGGGCATCGCCCGGGAAAAGCACACCCACGAGGAGGTGCTGGCTGTTGCTGACCGCAGCAGTGAGCAGCTGTGCCGCCTGGTGCGCGGGGTCATAGAAAGGCTGTGAGCTTCAAAAATAGCCGCCCACCGGGCGGCTATTTCAGCGTGTCGAAAAAGTCTTTTCGCCCCGCTGCCTAAGTTTTCGAAACTTTGAAAAAGTTTCAAAAACTACTGATTTCAATGGCGAGGGACACCCTTCTTGGGTTTCCCTCACACACCCTTCCTTACCGTTATCGCAAATATATCACTTTATCGACAGTCTCAAATAGCCGCCCACCGGGCGGCTATTTCTTATTATACGATGTGATAATACCCCTGCACGAAGTTCAGAAATTGCTTTTCTGTGGGTGTGGGCGACATGTCCTGTCTATGGGCCAGGTAGATGGTGCGCTGAAGACCGCCCTCATCCATGGGGAAAATCAGCACCCGGCCATTTTCTTGTTCCTGCCGCACCGACAGGGCGGACAGCACCGACACCCCAGCTCCCTGGGCCACCATGCGCTTGATGGCCTCCGGGTCATCCAGCCGGGCCACGATGTGCAGCTGCTTCGTGTCATAGCCGATGCGGGCCATGTACTGCTGCAGCGTCCGGTCTGTGCCGGAGCCCTGCTCCCGGGCGATGGTGGGCTCTCCCAGAAGCTCACGCCCCCATGCACCCCGGCGCTGCATGGCCTGGTAGCGGGGGGTGCTGGGTGTCACCATCACCAACTCGTCCTGCATCAGGGGATAGTATACCGTCCCGTCCGGGTCAGCCCGGGAACCTACAAAGCCCATGCGGATCTGCCCCCGCTGCAGCAGCTTGAGAATCTGGGCCGAGTCGCCGTGGCGCAGCTCATAGCGATATTGGGGGTGCCGCTGGCAGAAGGAGGACATCAGCTCCGGCAGCATGTACTGCCCCGGCACGGTGGAGGCCCCCAGCATCAGCGGCAGGGCGGAGAGCCGATGGGGATCTTCCGCCGCATCCGTCAGCGCCTGGCATTGGGAGAGGATCTTCTTGACCACCGGATACAGGCGCTGACCGTCCTCCGTCAGCGATACGCCGCCCTGACCCTTGCGCAGCAGCAGCGTGACACCTAGGATCTGCTCCAGCGTGCGCAGATGTGTGCTGGCCGTAGACTGGGTCAGATGCAGCAGCTCCGCGGCCCGGGTCAGGCTCTCCTGCTCGGCGGCAGCGGCAAATATCTCCAGTTGGCGCAGCGTGTATTCGATCAAGGGAGATTCCTCCTTCCAGCTTTTGGTCATATTATACAAAAATCGTTATTTCCTGTCAAGATGAACGATTTTGACGGAGTGTTATGGATTTTATGAATAATTAAAAAATGTCATAGAAAAAGACAGTTGGACGGGATAAAAGCGGCACTTTATAATAGGAAATACAGAAAAAACGAGAAAGGAATTCTATTTATGAAGCGATTTTTCAAAGAGAACTGGCTCGTGATCGTCACGGGCATAGTCGTGGGCATCGCCGCCCTGCTGCTGCAGGCTCAGGGCAATCCCAAGAACATGGGCTTCTGCATCGCCTGCTTCGAGCGGGACATCGTGGGCGCCATGGGTCTGCACGGCGCGGAGGCCGTGCAGTATGTCCGGCCCGAGATCATCGGCATCGTTCTGGGTTCGTGCATCATGGCCCTCATCGGCAAGGAGTTCCGCACCCAGGCCGGTTCCTCCCCCGCCACCCGCTTTGCCATGGGCGCGCTGGTGATGATCGGCGCGCTGGTGTTTTTGGGCTGCCCGCTGCGTATGCTGCTGCGTATGGGCGGCGGTGACCTCAACGCCTTTGTGGGCCTGCTGGGCTTCGTCATCGGCGCGCTGGTGGGCACCATCTTCCTCAAGAAGGGCTTCAACCTGGGCCGCGCCTATCAGGCCAAGAAGACTGAGGGCTTCGTGCTGCCGGTGATTATGCTGGTGCTGTTTGCTCTGGCACTGCTGGTTCCCAGCCTGTTCCACGCTTCCGAGAAGGGCCCCGGCTCCATGCACGCTCCCGTGCTGGTAGCCTTTGCCGTGGCCCTGGTGGTGGGCGCTCTGGCTCAGCGCTCCCGTCTGTGCATGGCCGGCGGTGTGCGTGATACCCTCATGCTGAAGGATCCTCACCTGCTGTGGGGCTCCGTGGCCATCCTCGTGGTGGTGCTGGTGGGCAACATCATTCTCGGCAACTTCAGCGGCTTCTCCTTCCTGTCCCAGCCCATCGCCCATTCCAACCAAATCTGGAACCTGCTGGGCATGGTCATCGTCGGCTGGGGCTCCGTGCTCCTGGGCGGCTGCCCCCTGCGCCAGCTGGTGCTGGCCGGTTCCGGCAACGGCGACAGTGCTGTTACCGTTCTGGGTATGATGGCCGGTGCGGCCCTGGCCCACAACCTGAAGCTGGCCAGCGGCGCTGATCCCGGTCTCAATGAGTCCGGCGAGTATGTGAAGTATGCTGTCACCACCAATGCCAAGGTGGCCGTGGCCATCGCCATTGTGGCGCTGCTGGTGATCTCCCTGTGCAATGTCATGCGCAAGAAAGAGAGGGCGTAACATGGCCACTGTGGACGCAAGAGGCTTTTCCTGCCCGGTTCCCCTGCTGATGGTGCAGGAGGAGATCAAGAAGAATGACCCTGCGCAGCTGGAGGTGCTCATTGACGCTCCCTGCGCCGTGGAGAATATCCAGCGCTTCGCCTTTCACAACGGCTACCGGTTCGAGGCCGTGGAGAACGGCGACGAGTGGACGCTGAAGCTGAGCAAGTAAGAATCATTAAGGCGCCCCTGCCCACTTTTACCGGGCAGGGGATTTGCCCTGTCCGGGAGAGGAAGAAATGCTGCAAAAGAAGAAATGGCTGCTGCTGACCTTTTACACCACCGCCGGGGTCATGGCCATGGAGCGGGCCTGCAAGGAGGCGAGCCTCCCGGGCCGTATCGTGCCCGTGCCCCGGTCCATTACAGCCGACTGCGGCCTGGCCTGGCGCTGTGAGCCGGCCCTGCGGCAGCAGGTGGAGGCCCTGACGGACCCGGAGGAGGTCATGGGTGTCTATGAGATGGAGATATAGAGACAGGAATACCGCCCCAAGGCAGCGCTTTGGGGCGGTATTCCTGTTTCCTATATGTCCCGTAAACCGGATTCATCGGACTTTATAAAGGTGCCACCCCGGGGGCTGCGGTTCCCGGGGCGGCGATTAAAGGAGATATGCTCTTGTTTGCTAATCAGATGGCTTATCAGATCTTAGCGGAGAGCTTGGTAGCTTCCTTGTAGGGGCGGACCAGCATGTAGATCATCAGGGCCATTGCAGCCACGGCGAAGATCAGGCCGATGACGTTCACGTTACCGGTGAACAGGCCGCCGAACTGGTTGATCATCAGGCCGATGACATAGGCAAAGCCGCACTGATAGCCGATGGCAAACCAGGTCCACTTGTGGTTGTTCATCTCCCGCTTGATGGCGCCGATGGCGGCGAAGCAGGGAGCGCACAGCAGGTTAAAGACCAGGAAGCTGTAGCCGCTGATGCCGTTGAAGGCCTGGGCGATGTTCTGGTACACGGTTCCATCGCCGCCGCCATAGAGGATACCCAGAGTACCCACGATGTTCTCCTTGGCCACCAGGCCGGTGATGGAGGCCACGGCGGCCTGCCAGGTGCCCCAGCCCAGGGGCTTGAAGATCCAGGCGATGACACCGCCGATGGCAGCCAAAATGGAGGAGTCGATCTCACTCTCATCCAGCATCCGGAAGGTGCCATCCACACAGCCGAAGTAGGTGGTGAACCAAACAAAGATGGTGGAGAGCAGGATGATGGTACCGGCCTTCTTGATAAAGGACCAGCCGCGCTCCCACATGCTGCGCAGAACGTTGCCCAGAGTGGGCCAGTGATAGGCGGGCAGCTCCATAACAAAGGGAGCGGGGTCGCCGGCGAACATCTTGGTCTTTTTCAGCATGATGCCGGACACGATGATGGCGGCCATGCCGATGAAGTAAGCGGAGGTGGAGACCCATGCGCTGCCGCCGAACAGAGCGCCGGCGATCATGGCGATAAAGGGCACCTTAGCGCCGCAGGGAATAAAGGTGGTGGTCATAATGGTCATACGGCGATCCCGTTCATTTTCGATGGTACGGGAGGCCATGATGCCGGGCACGCCGCAGCCCACACCGATGAGCATGGGGATGAAGCTCTTGCCGGACAGACCGAACTTGCGGAACACGCGATCCAGCACGAAGGCGATACGGGCCATGTAGCCACAGGCCTCCAGAAAGGCCAGCATCAGGAACAGCACCAGCATCTGAGGTACGAAGCCCAGCACGGCGCCGACACCGGCCACAATACCGTCATTGATCAGGCCGCTGAGCCAGAGCGCCGCGTTGGCAGCATCCAGGCCATCGCCCACCAGCACGGGGATGCCGGGTACCCACACGCCGTAGTCGGCGGGATCCGGCGCATCAAAGCCGTTTTTCTCCAGGTAGGCCACGGCGTCCACATAGGTCATCTGTACCACGTTGTCCAGCTTGTCGGCGCCCTCGGGCAGGGCATCGTAGTAAGCGGTCATGGTGTTGATGGCCAGGGTCTCCTCGTCCTCCACATCCACGGTGGCGGTATCGGAGGAGGGCTTGAAGGCCTTCATCTCTTCCAGGGCGGCAGCGGCGTCAAAGTCCTCGGCCTCGGTGTCCAGACCCAGGAAGGCATCCACAGCCTGCACGGCGGCGGTGTATTCGTCGTTGGCTTCGTTATATTCCTTGGAGCCGATGCCCAGCAGATGCCAGCCGTCACCAAACACGCCGTCATTGGCCCAGTCGGTAGCGGGGGCACCCACGGCCACCATGGCGATCCAGTAGACCAGGAACATTACCACGGCGAAGATGGGCAGGCCCAGCCAGCGATTGGTGACGATTTTGTCGATTTTGTCGGATGCAGACAGAGCGCCCGTGTTCTTTTTCTTATAGCAGCCCTTAATAAGCTCGGCAATGTAGATGTAACGCTCACCGGTGATGATGCTCTCGGCGTCGTCGTCCAGCTCTTTCTCGGCAGCCTTGATGTCCTCCTCAATGTGGGCCATGACGTCGGCGGGAATGTTCATCTGGGAGAGAACCTTGTCGTCGCGCTCGAAAATCTTGATGGCGTACCAGCGCTGCTGCTCCTCGGGCATGTTATGTACGGCGGCCTCCTCAATGTGAGCAATGGCGTGCTCCACGGGGCCGGAGAAGGTGTGCATGGGGATGGTCTTGGCGCTGTGGGCGGCGCTGACGGCCTCCTCGGCGGCCTGCATAACGCCGGTGCCCTTCAGAGCGGAGATCTCCACCACCTTGCAGCCCAGCTCCCGGGCCAGCTCCTGGGTGTTGATGCTGTCGCCGTTCTTTTTCACAATGTCCATCATGTTGATGGCCACCACCACGGGAATGCCCAGCTCGGTGAGCTGTGTGGTGAGGTAGAGGTTGCGCTCCAGATTGGTGCCGTCGATGATGTTCAGGATGGCATCGGGGCGTTCTTTAATGAGGTAGTTACGGGCCACCACTTCCTCCAGCGTGTAGGGGGACAGGGAGTAGATGCCCGGCAGGTCCATGATGACCACGTCGTCATGCTTTTTCAGCTTACCCTCTTTCTTCTCCACCGTCACGCCCGGCCAGTTACCCACGAACTGATTGGAGCCGGTGAGGGCATTGAAGAGAGTGGTCTTGCCGCAGTTGGGATTGCCCGCCAACGCGATCTTGATTTGTTTATCCATGTGTCTCTCCTTTCGGTTAGCAAAGTCTAACCAGTACTTAAAAAATTAATAGGGGCCTGAAAGGGGGACGGCGAAAAAAGCCTCGCAGCGTTCGCGTCCGCAGACGCGAAAAATTCAAATCATTTTCCACCGCGACATATGCGTGGGGGAAAATACCTCTCAGGCTGCCAGTGTGGAATTTTGAGCCAAAGGCTTAAAATTATGCGCGCAGCAGACTGCAAACCTTTGCCGAAAAATTCCGCAGGAATTTTTGACAGTTGTTATTCGACCTCGATCATTTCCGTGTCTGCCTTGCGCAGGCTCAGCTCATAGCCGCGGACGGTCACTTCCATGGGGTCGCCCAGAGGGGCTACCTTGCGCACACAGACATCCACACCCTTGGTGATGCCCATGTCCATAATGCGGCGCTTCACGGGGCCTTCGCCGTGGAGCTTCACCACTTTGGCGGTGCCGCCGATCTTGACATCTTTCAGTGTTTTCATAGTGATTTCTCCTTCTTATATCATTATTTTTCTTGCCATTTCTTCGCTGATAGCCACTCGGGTCTCCTTCACCTTCACAATGAGGCTGCCGTTCATAGCTGCTACCACAGTGGCGCTTCCGCCGGCCACAAAGCCCAGATCCTCCAGGTGCTTGCGCACCTCCGGGCTGCCGCCAATGTGCCGGATAATGTTCTCCGAACCCATATCAGCCAGTGCCAAGGGCATCATTGTCATCCCTCCCAAAGTTTGAGCAATCTAACCGTTAAAAGAAAAAGAAAAAGGTTAATCACCTTTAACTGTCGATAGTTTAATATCTTTAACCCCATTTGTCAAGCCCTCTGTTCAAAAATTATTAAAAATTAGCAGGGTGTCCAAATCTGACGCATTTCGCTAAAAATTCATCGCCAACGATGCCAATAAGAGGGGGAAGGGGAAAGCTGAAAGGAGAAGGGGGAAAGAGGGGGGCGTAGGGGTGATCCTTGCGGTCGCCCGCGTCCTCCATGATATATAATGCACCCGTAGGGGCTGATGCCTACATCGGCCCGCTCCATTACACAAAAAAGAGACCGCCCATTTGGGCGGTCTCCCACAAGGTATCAGCTTTTCCCTGTCTCACAGGTCCAGCTTCAGGTCGTCTTCTCCGATCCAGCCCCACTTGCGCAGGGGCAGGGCGATGAGCCAGCTGAGCAGGGCAGGCAGGACGAAGCACACCAGCACCAGCCCGATCCAGTCTGTGGCGGTGATGGCGGCCTTGGTCCCGGCCTCTATGTCTGCCAGCCAGCCGGTATACACGCCGATCTGGCCCACCAGGCCGCAGGTGCCCATGCCGCTGGATACGGCGGCGCCGTTCATCTCCATTTTAAACAGGCAGGTGGCAACGGGACCGGTGATGGCCGAGGCCAGGGTGGGGGGGATCCAGATCCGGGGATTGCGGACAATGTTGCCCATTTGCAGCATGCTGGTGCCCAGCCCCTGGGCCGCCAGGCCGCCCCAGCGATTTTCCCGGAAGCTCATCACCGCAAAGCCCACCATCTGGGCGCAGCAGCCTGCCACGGCGGCACCGCCGGCCAGACCCGTCAGCCCCAGAGCGGCGCAGATGGCTGCCGAGGAGATGGGCAGGGTCAGGGCGATGCCGATGACCACCGAGACGATGATGCCCATGAAGAAGGGCTGCAGCTCCGTGGCCCACATGATGAACTTGCCTACTGCGCTGGCGGCGGTGCCGATAGGGGCGGCGATGAGGGCCGCAGCACCGATGCCGCAGAGAATAGTGACAATAGGTGTCACCAGAATGTCAATTTTCGTCTCCTTGCTGACGGCCTTGCCGATCTCCGAGGCGATGATGGCCACAAACAGCACGGCCAGGGGCCCTCCGGCCCCGCCCATGGCGTTGGTGGCAAAGCCCACGGGGATCAGGGAGAAGAGTACCATGGGCGGCGCGTTCAGGGCCCGACCGATGGCCACCGCCATGCCCGGGCCTACCATGGCCGAGCACAGGCCGCCGATGGTGTAGCTCACCGCGCCGTCCCCCTTGCCCAGGGTGACGATGACGTCGGTTAAAAATCCGATATGCAGCTGGGTGCCCAGCGTATTGAGAATGGTACCCACCAGCAGCGTGCAGAACAGGCCCTGGGCCATGGCGCTCATGGCGTCAATAAAATAGCGTTTGGGGGAAAACACAATGTCCTTCCGCCGCAGGAAGGCAGAGATTTTTTCCATAGTACACCTCAGTCAACAATAGAGTGGTCATATGTCATGACATATGACCACTCTATTATATCGGCTTTTTTGGATTTGTCAACCCTCCAGCAGCATTCCTTTTTGGCGCAGGGTCTCCTGCACCCGCTGAAAGGCTTCCTCGCTGGGCACGGACAGCCTGTGGCCGTGGATGCCCTCCGTCAGCAGGCTCAGGGGTTGGGCGGCATTTTCCAGCATTTTCCGCACAAACTCATCTACATCGTGGCGGCAGGAAAGCTGCAGCGGAGCGGTGATCTCCCCGTAGACCGGGTGCTCCACCGTCACGTCCAGCACGGTGCAGCCGCCGTCCACCACGGCGTAAAGCTCCTCCTGAGTCTGGCCTGCGGTGTGCTGGCACACAATGTGCCGCACGGAGCCGCTGTCATCGGGGATGATGTAGCCCCGGGCGGTGGACACGATCCTGGCTCCACCGGCCCGCAGCAGGGCCACGTCGCCCACAATGATCTGCCGGCTCACGCCCAGCATCCCTGCCAGCGTTGTTGCACTGATGGGCTTTTGCCTCTCCTGCAGCTGGGCCCATATGGCTTCCCGTCGTTCTGTTGCTGTCATAGAAGCGCCTCCTGTTTCCTCAAAATATAATCCCGTAGGGGTAGTTTCCGTTTTTTCAGCCGATGGTCTGCTGCAGTCGGCGGAACCGGCACCGGTCGATGATTTCCAGTCCCGGCGGCAGCAGGCACAGGATCGCCCATGCGGCATAGAACAGCCCCGACAGCGGCGTGATGGGCATCATCACCACCTGGGGAGCAAAGCGGATCATAGTCTGATCCAGCAGCATGGCCATCACCAGCACGCTCATCAGCGCACACATTCCCACCACGAACCCTCTGTCCCGGTTATCGAAGCGGTACAGGGAGAAGGCGGTGCGTCCCCGGAGGGAGCAGCCCCGGCAGCGCATGGAATCGGAGGTGGTCACGATCCCCTCCGTGAGCCAGGTGAGCAGGATACTGCCCCGGCGGAGAGCATTGCCCATCCGGCGTAGGAGGTGCCCCTGCCCCTTGCCCCGGCCGATGCCCCGCTGGGCCAGGTCGATGCGCTTGCGCTGCTTGTTCAGCCGCGGCACCGTCCGCAGCAAAATGGACAGATACAGGGAGGCCCGGGGCGATACCCGGCCCAGGAGGTATACGATCTTGTCGGTGGTAAACACGGCGTGGACGCAGCCCAGCCACAGCACCTCCGCCACACACACCATGGCCCAGGTCCCGCCGCAGAGGAAGGCCTCCAGGGTGATCTGGTTGCCGATGAAGTTCACGCCCAGCACCGTGACACCGAAATGGTGGTACGCTCCGTACCACAGGGCGAACAGGGCCGCTGCCGGCAGCAGCCCCAGCCCGGGGATCAGAGCCCGCAGCCCCCGCAGATGCAGCAGGCAGAGCAGGGCGCACACATAGCTCAAGGCCAGAAACACCGGCTGGCGAAAGAGCACGGTCCCCGCCAGCACCGCCGTGAAATACAGGCAGTTGATGCCCGGATGATAGCGAGCAAATTCCATAGCGTCAGGGCTCCATCATGCCGTATTTGATCTGGATGCGCCGGAGCCGGTCCAGAAGGGGTTTGCCGAACAGCAGCATGGTCAGGGCTACCGCCGCCCCGTGGATGCAGTTCACCGGTACGCCGGCGGCGTACACGGCCAGCACGGCGGCTGTATCGTAGGTGGTGGCCATGGTGAAGAAGGTGGAGGTATCCAGCAGCGGCCCCACTATGACCAGGATCGCCAAAAAGCCGAACACCGCCAGCACGATGACGTCCTTCCAGCCCTTGGGCGTTTTTTTCAGAACGCCCCACATGGCAAGCAGACCCGCCAGCAGCCCGGCAATGCCATAGGCAAACATCTGCCACGGGGTCCAGGGCCCCTGGCCGAAGATGAAGTTGCTGGCGAAGCCGCTGATGGCCCCGCACAGAAAGCCCGCCTCCGGCCCGAAGGCGATACCGGTCAGCATGACGATGGCCAGCATGGGCTTGAAATGGGGCACGGCGGCAAAGGCCGCCCGACTGCCCACCGCCAGGGCGCACAGCACCGCCAGAATGACCAACTCCCGGGCCTGGGGCTTCCTGCTCTCAAAGTGCAGGAAGAAGGCCGCCATGGTCAGCAAGATGACCGTAAGGCCCGACAGGTAGTACTTCCGGTCGAACCGGGAGAAAAACCAAACGGCCAGCGGCACCAGCACCACCAGAATGGCCAGACTCAGCCAGAATCGAGGGCTTGTTTTCTTCTTGTTCATGTCAGCTGATTCTCCTTCATAAGCGCCACAACGTCCTCCGCCGTCACCGCCTGTGGGAACAGGTGCCGGCTCATGCGGTTGGCCGCCGTGGTATAGAAGCTGTTCCGGGAAAAGAAACACCGGGGGATATTAGTGGTGAGCAGCTGCCCGTCAAAGAACATGGACACGCTGTCCGCGTGCTCCGCGCAGAACTCCACATCGTGACTCACCATCACAATGGTCACGCCCTGCTCGCGCATCAGGCGGTGCAGAAGCTCCGCCAGCTGGCGCTTGAAGAAGCTGTCCAGCCCCTTGGTGGGCTCGTCCAGCAGTAGGAGCTTCGGCTCCGTCAGGAGCACCTTGGCCAGAGCGGCGCGCTGCTGCTCGCCGCCGGAGAGGTCATAGGGGTGGTGCTCCAGCAGGTGAGAAATGTCGCAGAGCCGGGCCATATCGTCTATGCGCCGGGTCTTGTCCGGGCAGGTGTGGGGCAGCATCTCCTCCAGATCCTCCCGGACGGTTTTCTTCACGAACAGGCACTGGGGATCCTGGGGCAGCATGGCCAGATGCCCGTGGAACAGATCCTTGCACTTGGCGGCGTTCTGCCCGTCTATGAACACCTTGCCCCGGTAGGGCCGACAGATGCCGCATATGGCCTTCAGAGTGGTGGATTTTCCCGTTCCGTTGCCGCCCACGATGGCAAACAGACTCCCTCTGGGCACGTCGAAGCTTACGCCCTTGAGGATATCCGGGCTGTCCTTTTCGTAGCGGAACCAGATCTCCCGCACCGACAGGGCCGGGTCGCTTACCTCCTCCGGAAACTCCGGCTGGGAGGGCAGGGTGTCCCGCAGCGTGTGCCCCGCTGCCTTTTCCGTCAGCCAGCTGCGGCCCTCCCGCACCGTCAGGGGAGAAGCGGCGCCCCGCTCGCCTGCGCCGTAGAAAATGCGCACCGGGGCAGGCATAGCGGTGAACATATCGCTCTTTTGGGCGTAGAGAAGCTGGCCCACCTTTTTGGGATCATCGTCGGCCAAAATGCGGCCGTTTTCCATGACCACGCAGCGGTCGGCGGCGTGGAAGATATCCTCCAGCCGGTGCTCGGTGATGAGCACCGTGGTGCCCAGCTCCCGGTTGATCTTTTTCACGGTGTTGAGAAAGTCCGAGGCGGCGATGGGGTCTAACTGGCTGGTGGGCTCGTCCAGGATCAGCACCTTCGGCTGCATGGCCATGATGGACGCCAGATTCAGCAGCTGCTTCTGTCCGCCGGACAGCTCCGCCACATCCCGGTGAAACCAACCCTGTATGCCGAAATAGCTGGCCATTTCCGCCACCCGCAGGCGCATGGTCTTCTGGTCGCAGCCCAGGCTCTCCAGACCAAAGGCCAGCTCGTGCCAGACCTTGTCGGTGACGATCTGACTGTCCGGATTCTGCATAACGAAGCCGATTTCCGACGACTGCCTGCGCAGATCCGCCTCCTCCAGGGGCCTTCCCTCATAGAGAATGGAGCCCGTGCGGTTTCCGTGGGGGGTGAGCACGGTCTTCAGGTGCCGCAGGAGGGTGGTCTTGCCGCTGCCGGACTTGCCGCACAGGGCGATATACTCTCCCTGCTCCACCTGCAGGGAAATCTCCCGCAGGGAGGGGTGCTCCGGGTCCGTGGGATAGGAAAACGTCAGATTTTCGATCGCAAACTGTGCCATAGTATAGCCTCCCGAATGGAATAAAGGGTGGGGATCAGCAGGAATAAGCCGCAGGCCGCCAGCCCCAGGATGGATGCCGCGCCAGAAACGGGCGCGATGGAGAGCCGGGGGATGAAGGATGCCCGGGCGCTGCCGGCGGCTCCGGCCCGAATCACCGCCGCCAACAGCAGCAGGAGCACCGCCGTCAGCAGTCCGTCCCGGCCGGTAAAGCGATAAATTTGAAAGGTGGTGCGCTTGCCCGGGCTTCCGTAGCCCCGGCAGCGCATGGAGTCGGCGGTGATGACGCTGCCCTCCAGGGCCCAGCCGGACAGAGCCGTCAGAACCGCCATGCCGCCCCGGATCCGTTCGGTCTTTGTGCCGCTGCCGCTGCGGCCGATGCATTTGCGGGCCCCGGCGATCTGCCGGCTCTTGCGCCAGTATCCGGGAACCAGCCGCAGCACCATTACCAATACCAGAGAGATGGAGGGGATGACGGTGCCGAAAAGGCTGGTGAACTTGTCGGAGGTCATCACGATGCCCCCGCAGAGGAACCACAGGCTCACCGCTGCGAAGAGCATGCCCGTGCACCCGCCGTAAAACAGGGCTTCCCAGGTATAGGGCCTGCCGAAGAGGAGGAAGAGGGTGGTCTCGCCCAGGGTGTTGAACAGGGGATTTACCGCCGCCACCAGCACCATGGCCCCCAGCAGGTAGGCAAAGGTCTTGCCGCAGCGCCCCCGGCGCAGCACGGCATAGTATCCCGCACCGCACAGCAGGGACAATAGCAGATAGGCCGGGTGAAACAGCACCACCGTCAGCACGATGGCCCCGGTGAAAAACAGAAGGTTTACCGCCGGATGGCAGCGGGAAAACACGTCATATACCGGCATATTGCCCTCCTTTCTCCGTGGGTGCTTTTCTATTTCATGGCCGGTGCACCCACGTCAGCGCCCAGTCCCTTGCAGGTATAGCACCATACAATGACGTCGCCCTGCTGCAGCTTGTAGCTGCTGCAGCCGTAGTTGGGGAACCAGCCGTTCACCTGGAACATCCAGCCGGATTCGCTTCCGCAGCTGAATTCATACAGGTTGTTGAGACCCTCCACATAGTAGCTCTCGTATAGGGGCGTCCAGTTGTATTCCAGCTGGATGCCTCTCTCCCCGCAGACCCGCTTGAGCACGTCAAATACAGTTTCACCCGGCTCGAACGCCGCCTGGGTGGTGGGCAGGATTACGCCGCTGGCGGGAACGTACACGTCCAGACCTGGCGCCAGATCGCCCATGTTGCTGAGGATGGAATCGCAGCGGATCTCTATGGTGCAGGTGTTCTCCCCGGTGGGCTCCTGAGCCGTCTGGTTCCGCTGATTCAGGATGCTTCCGGCCTCTTCTGCCGTGCAGAACATGCTCTCGCCGCAGCTCTGTATACACTCCAGGGCAAAGGTGCTCAGGGCCTGCAGGTCAGCGTCTGTCACCGAGGATTTCCCGTCCGTATAATGACCGGCCTTCCCGGCGGCCAAGGTGCCTGCGCCATCCGTGACCTGGCCCCCCAGCACGTACAGCTCCTCCGATCCGCTGCGCACGGTGCATACCAGCACCGCATCGCGCAGCTGCGAGGCCTGTCCGCCCCACAGGAGCGTCGCGGCGCTGTCCGCTCCCTGGCAGAAGACCTCCCCCTCCGTCAGCCGGAGCCGGGGGGCGCTTTTGTCTGCGGATTCCACCTGAAGCTTACTCCCCTGAGAGAGGGTCAGGGTGCTCCCGCCCGCCTGCACGGCGGTGGAGCCGCTGGTTACGGTGAGCACATCCCCTGTCCGCAGGGCGGTTTCGTCCGTCAGCTCCGAGGTGATGCCGTCCCTGGTCAGGGTGGCCAGACCCTTGTGCACTTGGGCGCTGACGGCGGCGTCCGCCCCGTCGAACCAGCCCAGATGCCGCCCGGCGAAGAACACCGCCCCGGCGGCAATGAGTCCGATGACCACCAGCATGATTATATTATATAGTGTCTTTTTCTTCATTTTCGCCTTTCTGGGACAAAAAAATGCCCCCAATGGGGGCAAAATGGACATCTGTCCGGTCCTTTTCCGCATCCCCCAAGAGCCATAGGCCGTGTCCGATCTGGGGAAAGTATTCCGGCTCCGGACGCCTGATGCCGGGGCCTTCTCGGAGCTGCGCTCCAATGGACCCGGCGGCCAATGTCCGTCTACGGCGGCTTGGTACCGCTGGCATTCTATCCATTCCATTCCACAAATCGCATACAGTATACCATATGCGGTTCTCCCGCGCAACTGTCAATCCATGGGCTTTTCGCCGGAATCCATGGGCTTTTCGCCGGAACGGTTCTTTTTTTCATGGCGCCGGCAGACGCGGCGGTAGATCAGCAGTCCCACCAGGGACAGCAGCAGCGTTCCGCCGAAGACCAGCCCGGCAAACAGGTAGCTTTTGCCGCCTAAGAAGCTGCCGCCCACGGTGGATGTCAGCACCGACGGCAGCCGCCCCACGGAGCACAGCAGCATCCATGTGCCCCAGGAGATATCCGTCAGCCCCGCGAAGTAGCACAGCAGATCCTTGGGGGTGCCCGGCACGGTGAAGATCAGCCAGAACAGGAAGTTTCGCTTGGGGGAGTGCTTGAGAAAGTGCAGCTTTTCCAGCTTTTCCGGGGAAAAGAATATCTCGGCCATAGGCTGGCCCAGCTTGCGCACCAGCCAGAACACGATCACGCTGCCCAGAAACAGCCCCAGCATGCACAGCACGCTGCCCCACAGACCGCCGAAGGCGTACCCGCCGCATATTTCCAGCGGCTCGCCGGGAATGATGGCCGCCACCACCTGCAAAAGGCACATGCCCACATAGGCACCTTTGCCCCACAGGCCCAGCCCGTCCACCCATTGGCGGAACAGCTCCGGCTGCTTGGCAAACCGGATCATGGGTTTACCCACGAACCAGCACACCGCTGCCGAAAGCAGGATAAACACCGCCAGCGCGCACAGTGCGGCGATTTTTTTCTGTCTGGCGGTGAGAGTTTTTTTCTTTTGCATAGGGTTCTCCTTTTTGATTTTAAATCATACGGTCCGATGTATTCATTATAACATGAGACCGCCGGAAAGCATCAACATTTCGTAAACAAAACGGTAAAAAACCGGCACTGTCTGCCGTCCCATTTGACAAAGAGGCAAAAAAATGATTATAATGGTGCAAATCTAAAAAAACGCATACCGCCAGCGGTATCAAGAGGAGAATCATATGGACATTTTTACAAAGTGCGGGGAGCCGTCTCTGGCTACGGAGCTGCTGGAAAAGGGCGTCTATCCCTATTTCCGCGCCCTCCAGTCCCGTCAGGATGTGGAGGTGGTCATGGAGGGGGAGCGCCGCATCATGCTGGGCTCCAACAACTACCTGGGCCTGACCACGGATCCCGAGGTCATCGAGGCCGGCGTGCACGCCATGGAAAAGTACGGCACCGGCTGCAGCGGCTCCCGGTTTTTAAACGGCACCCTCCAGCTGCACCTGGAGCTGGAGGAGGAGCTGGCCAAGTTTCTTCATAAGGAGGCGGTGATCACCTTCGGCACGGGCTTTCAGTCCAACGTGGGCATCATCAGCGCCCTGGTGGGACGGCACGACTATGTGATCTGCGACCGGGAGAACCATGCCTCTATCTATGCCGGCTGCCAGATGAGCTACGGCAAGATGCTGCGCTACCGTCACAGCGACATGGAAGATTTGGAAAAGCAGCTTAGCCGCGTGCCGGAGCAGAACGGGGCCCTCATCGTCACCGACGGCGTGTTCTCCATGGGCGGCGACATTGCGAGGCTCCCGGAGATCTGCGCCCTGGCCCAAAAGTACGGGGCGAGAGTCATGGTGGACGATGCTCACGGTCTGGGCGTTCTGGGCGAGGGCGGCCGCGGCACGGCCAGCTATTTCGGTCTGGAGGATCAGGTGGACGTGTACATGGGGACCTTCTCCAAGTCTCTGGCTTCCCTGGGCGGCTACATGGCAGCCAGCAAGGTGGTGGCGGAGTATGTGCGCCACGCCTCCCGGCCTTTCATCTTCTCCGCGTCCATTCCCCCGGCCAACTGTGCCACGGCTCTGGCGGCCCTTAGAAAGCTGGAGCAGCATCCGGAGCTGCCGGAGCGGCTGCGGGATCTGAGTCTGTATGCCCGGGAGGGCTTCACCCGCCGGGGCCTGAAGATCCGGGAGTCGGCACTGGCCGCCCCCACGCCCATCATCCCCATCTATACCTATGAGACCATGCGCACTCTGGATGCCGCTCAGAAAATTTACGAGCGGGGCGTGTACGTCAACCCTACCCTGCCCCCGGCCACACCGGAGGGAGAGGCCCTGCTGCGCACCAGCTACATGGCCACTCACACCGAGGCCCTGCTGGACGAGGCTATGGACATTATGGCGGAGGTGCTGATTCATGAGTAAGATCGCGGTTGTCACCGGCGGCACCTCCGGCATCGGCCGGGAAACCGCTCTGTACCTGACCCAAAATGGCTGCACTGTGTATGAGCTGAGCCGCCGGGCAGAGGGCGTGGAGGGTTTGCGCCACATCAGCGCCGACGTGACGGATGAGGAATCCGTCCGCCGGGCGGTGGAGCAGATTTTGCAGGAGGCCGGGCGCATCGATATCCTGGTGAATAACGCCGGCTTCGGCATCAGCGGCGCCGTGGAGTTTACCGACACGGAGGAGGCCAAGCGCCAGTTCGACGTGAATTTCTTCGGCATGGTACGCATGAACCGTGCCGTCATCGCAGTCATGCGAAAGCAGGGCGGCGGCCGTATCGTGAACCTCAGCTCTGTGGCGGCTCCGGTGCCCATTCCGTTCCAGACCTACTATGCCGCCTCCAAGGCCGCTATCAATTCCTATACCATGGCCCTGGCCAATGAGCTGCGCCCCTTCGGCGTCACCGTGTGCGCCGTCATGCCCGGGGATATCCACACCGGCTTCACCGCTGCCCGGCATAAGGTGGGGGAGGGGGACGAGCTTTACGGCGGGCGCATCAGCCGTTCTGTCCGGCGCATGGAGCATGACGAGCAGACCGGCATGGACCCGGCCAAGGCCGGAGCCTTTGTGGGCAGGGTAGCTCTGAAGGGCGGCCACAAGCCCCTGTATACCATCGGCTTTGCCTACCAGGCGGCGGTGCTTTTGACCAAAATCCTTCCCGCCCAGGCGCTGAACTGGCTCATCGGCAGGATCTATGCAAAATGAGACTGTCGATAAAGTGGTATATTTGCGATACCGGTAAGGAAGGGTGTGTGAGGGAAACCCAAGAAGGGTGTCCCTCACCATTGAAATCAGTAGTTTTTGAAACTTTTTCAAAGTTTCAAAAACTTAGGCAGCGGGGCGAAAAGACTTTTTCGACACGCTGAGAGGCCCCCGGCACTTCAGCGCGGGGGGCCTCTTGCCTGTTTTAATTTCTCGCTGGGCAAAAGCCACTCATTACAGCTCTTTTTTCAGCGCCTGGGTCCGCTCCCAGGCGGCGATTACCGCCTCCATAGCGGCGGAGCGGAAGGCCATGGATTCCAGCTTCCGTACCCCGGCGATGGTAGTGCCGCCGGGCGAGCAGATGGTGTCCTTCATCGCGCCGGTGTGCTCACCGCCCTCCAGTGCCAGCTTGGCGCTGCCCAGGAGCATCTGCGCCGCCATGCGCTGGGCCTTGGACCGGGGCAGCCCACACAGCACGCCGCCGTCCGCCAGCCCCTCCAGAAACAGGCAGGCGAATGCGCCGCCGCACCCGGCAACGGCGCTGCCTGCATCCAGCAGGCATTCGCTGATCTCCTCGGTCAGTCCGGAGGCGGACAGAGCCTGCAGCACCGCTTGCTTCTGCTCCTCTGTCACCCCATCGGAGCAGGTGTAGAGGGTCATACCCTCTCCCACGGCGCAGGCGGTGTTAGGCATGATGCGCAGGACGGGATACGCGTCCCCGGCCATTTTCCGGATAGCCTCCACCGTCAGTCCCGCGGCCATGGAGACCAGCAGAAACGGCTCCTTCCTCCCGGCCAGCACCGGCTGGAGCGGGCGCAGCATGTCCTCCATCATCTGGGGCTTCACACCCAGGAAGACCACATCGCATTTTGCGGCAATGGTCTCGTTGTCGGAGCACTGGGCCCCCAGCTTTTCGGCCAGGGCCATGGCCTTGGCCCGGGTGCGGTTTGATAAGAGAATATGTTCCGGTTTCACGACCTTGGCGCAGCATTGGGCCAGCACACCGCCCATGCTGCCCGTGCCGATAAATCCATACAGCATACACTTGCCCTCCTTTTTTGCTCATTATACAATGGGAAATCGGGAATTGCAACAGACTGCCCCCTCTGGTATAATGAAAAAAAGAGCCGCAGCCACAGCTGCGGGAACGGAGAAATGGAATGCTGAAGACATTTGCCCAGGCGGCAGCGGACTATTGCGCTGCTGCGGAGAAACGAGTGAGACAGAGTGTCCCCCGGCTGCTGCTTCTGGGGACGCTGGCGGGGATGTTTATCGCCTTTGCCGGGGTGGCGGCCTCCATCGGCGGAGCCCTGGCGGGAAAAATCGCCTCCGCCGCCATCTTCCCCATGGGCCTGACCATGGTGCTTTTGGCCGGGAGCGAACTGTTCACCGGCAACTGCCTGTTTCTCATGTCGCTGCTGCGGCGGGAGATCACGGCAGGACGGATGCTGCGCGGCTGGGTTGTGGTCTATTTGGGCAATGTGATTGGTAGTGTGTTGGTAGCCTGGTTGGTAGTGCAAAGCGGCCTGCTGGATGGCATATCTGCTGCTGTTCTCAGTGTCGCTGAGGCCAAGGCGGCGCTGCCCTTTGCAGTGGCGTTTCTGCGGGGCGTGCTGTGCAACTTCCTGGTGTGCCTGGCCGTCTGGATGGCCTTTTGCGCCGCTTCCGCCGGGGGCAAAGTAATCTCCCTGTACGGCCCGATCTTCATCTTTGTCCTCTGCGGCTTTGAGCACAGCGTGGCCAATATGTATTACATCCCGGCGGGCATTTTCCTCTGCAAAAACGGTGAACTGAGCTGGCTGAGCCTGGTGCAGAATTTGTTGCCGGTGACCCTGGGAAATCTGGTGGGCGGCTGTGCCCTGGGCTGTATTCTGTATTTGCTTTATGGCCGGAAAAGCGCATGAAATCCAGAAAAGCGCATGAAATAAGGGAAAAACGAGGGAGCCGCCCGGCGGGCGCTCCCTCGTTTGAGACTGCTGATAAAGTGGTGGGATTATCGATACCGGTAAGGAAGGGCGTGTGAGGGAAACCCAAGAAGGGTGTCCCTCACCATTAAAATCAGTAGTTTTTGAAACTTTTTCAAAGTTTCAAAAACTTAGGCAGCGGGGCGAAAAGACTTTTTCGACACGCTGAAACGAGGGAGCCGCCCGGCGGGGCGCTCCCTCGTTTTTTATAGGAATCGGCACAGAAGCAGGGGGAAGAAGATGGCGGGCACCATGTTCATCAGCCGGATCTTGGCGATGTCCAGCATGTTCAGGCTGATGGCCGCCAGGAGCAGGGAACCGACGGCGTTGATCTCCGCGATGACCTCCGCTCCCAGCAGCGGGGAGAGAAGGGAGGCCAGCACGGCGATGAGCCCCTCCCACAGAAAGACCGGCACCGCCGCACAGACCACGCCGATGCCCAGGGTGGAGGCAAAGACCAGAGCGGAGATGCAGTCGATGATCGACTTGGAAAACAGGACTGTGTGGTCCCCGGTCAGGCCGCTGTTGAGCCCGCCCATGATGGACATGGCGCCCACCACAAAGACCATGGTACTGTTGACAAAACCGTCGGTAAAACGGCCCTTTCCGCCGGTTTTCCGCTGCAGCCAGTCCCCCAGACGGATCACGGCGCGATCCAGATCCAGCAGCTCGCCGATGATAGTGCCCAGCACCATGGAAAGAATGGGCACCAGAGGCTTCTGGGACTGGCCGATCCCCGGAATGGCGATGCCGATGACCACCAGAGCCAGGGCGCTCATAAGGGCCTTTTGCAGCCGGTCCGGCAGCAGCTTGCCGATGAACAGGCCCGCCAGGCCGCCTGCGGCCACGGCGGCGCTGTTGACGGCCGCACCTAAGAGTATCATTGGCATTCCTCCTCTTTACAAAGCTCCTGCACCACATAGCCACCCAGCATCAACCCTGCGCAGGAGGGCACCCAGGCAACGCTGGCGGGTACGCTGCGCCGACCGGGATCGGGAGTGTCCAGCTGCCGGGTGGAGGCGGGTTCCTCGGGGCTGAACACCACCGGCAGGCGGCGGATGCCCCGATTCTTCAGCTCCTTGCGCATGACCCGGGCCAGAGGACAGCCATAGGTCTTGGAGATGTCCGAAATGCACAGACGGGAGGGATCCAGCTTGTTGCCGGTGCCCAGGGCGCTGACGATGGGGATGTGCCGGGTCCGGGCCTGTTCGATCAGATCCAGCTTGCAGGAGACCAGGTCGATGGCATCGATGATGAAGTCATAGGACGCGGCAAAAAACTCCTCCCGGTGGGCGACGTCGTAGGTCTTGCAGAGGGGGTGCACCCGGATGAAGGGGTTGATATCCAGGCAGCGCCGGGCGATGACCTCTGCCTTCAGCTGGCCCACGGTGGAGTGGAGGGCGCAGAGCTGGCGGTTGATATTGGAGGGACTGACGGTATCCCGATCCACCAGGGTCAGCTCCCCCACACCGGAGCGGGCCAGAGTCTCTGCGGCGTAGCTGCCTACACCGCCCAGACCGAACACGGCCACATGGCTGCGGGAAAGACGGTCCATGGCATCGTCACCCAGGATCATGCGGGTGCGCAGAAAAATATCTTGCATGGTGATTCTCCTCTAAAAACAGGGCCGGCGAGTTACTCTCGCCGACCCTGCTGGCTGTAATTTTGGGACGGCTCAGGCAACATACTTCATGCCGGAGCCCTCGGTGACGGTGTAGTCCTGCTGGAGGGATTTGGTCCACTCATTGAAAGCGTTGTTCTTCATCGTGTTGGTGACGCGAATCTGCCAATAGGGGAGATCCTGACCGATGAAGTACATGATGTGGTAGCCGTAGCTGGTTTCCACGATGTCGGTATCACCGGCCTTGCGGGCGGAATCGAAGCACCAGTCGTTGAAGGCGGTGACCATCTGGCCCTTGTAGACCTGCTCATACAGACCACCCTCCGGGGAATCGGCGGAATACTTGTCGGCCAGGGCGGCGAAGGAATCCTCGGTGGCGGCGCCGTCCTTCCACTCCTGATAGATCTTCTCGGCCTCGGCCTTCTTCTCGCTCTTCAGCTTTTCCAGGTCGGCTTCATAGGTGTCGGACTTGGAGTCCAGAGAGGAGGAATCCACCCGGATGAGAATGTGGCGGACGTTGACGGTGTTATACTCCTGGCGGCCGATGCTGTGGAACAGGGCCACATAATAGTTGGTGCCGTCGTTGAGCACGGCGCTGTCATTGGCGGTGCGGGACGCGTCAAAGGCCCAGGCGGAAAGGGTGTCGCCGCTGTTGGAGCCATCGGTCACGGAGGAGTAGGAGGCGATGTCATAATCCTTGGCGATGGTCTCCAGATCCTCGCCGCTCTGCAGCCGGGCCAGAGCGGCCTCGGCGCCGCTCTTGGCGGCGGCAATGGCGGCATCCATCTGCTCCTGGGTGGCATCTACGGTGTTGCCGTTTTCATCCTTGGTGGCGGAGGTGGTGCCGGAGAAGCGGATATAATCGTAAGCGGCCACATCAAAGGTGGACTTGTTATCCTGATAGTACTTCTCAATTTCCTCGTCGGTGTAGCTGAGCTTATTCAGATAGTCGTTCTGGAAGGCGGTGACCAGGGTGGAATCCTTGGCCATGTCCTCGAAAAGGCCGGTGGTCACCAGGGTACCGTACATGGCCTTGACATAATTCTTATAGCTGTAGCCTGCGGTCTTGGCAGAGGACTTGACGGTGCTGATGAGCTTGTCATAGTCAGACTGCATCGCATCCGTCCAGGTGAAGTTCTCCTTTTTGGCGGCGGCCAGCAGGGACTGGTTGGACTTGATATTGGACTGGGCCTTATCCATCAGGTATTTATCCCAGGTGATGCTGTCCTCCCCGGTGACGCCCAGAAGGGCCTTGGCCGTGCCGGACAGGGTCTGGCTGCTGAGAGACTTGCTGGTGTCCAGGCCCATATAAGAGAAATAGTTGGAGCTGCGGACCTCGTTATAGGCGGCGTGGTAGAAATACTGCACCTGGGCGGCGGTATAGGTTTCGTCTCCCACGGTGAGGGCGGTCTTCCCACGCTGAATCACGTTGGAGTTCCATAAAAGGACCAGGACGGCCACAATCACGAAAACCACGGCGATGGAGCCGTAGAGAATGCTGGATTTGCGCTGCTTGGCCTTTTCCTCCGCGGCACGGACAGCCTTGGGATCGGCGGCGCCGCTGGCTTTGAAGGCCTGGCGATTTTTCTTTTCTCTGGATGCACTCATGAATGGTTCATTCCTCTCATTTGGTATCGTAATGCAGGTTATATTCCCGCTTATTATACTTGTTTTGCGGCATTTATGCAAGAGAAAAAAGCATCTCTGCCGAAAAAACGGGCAAAGATGCTATTTAAGACCAAAAAATGATCCCGTCCGCCGGGCAGCAGCCAAGTTATAACCTGCACCGGATCAGCAGGTGGGTTGTCTCCAACATGCTTCGTTGCTTCCAACTTCCAGCCGCAGAAGGCAGCCGGGAGGCCTGCGGTTCACACATTGATCCGACATCCCCTATAACAAAATGTGAGGATAAACAGACTGCTGCCCGCCGGACGGGATCGGCACCGGGATGCCCCGGTGGGACTATTATAGCAGATAAATGGGGGAAAGAAAAGAGTTTTTCGGGGGCGGGATCAGGAATTTTCCTCCTCATCCTCCAAAAGCTGCTGGGTGAAGAGGTCAAAGACCTCGTTCAGCTCCTCGTCGGTATCGGGCGTGGCCAGAAACTCCTCCCCGTTTTCCATGACGGACTTGAGGATTACCAGGCCGAAGTCCTGGGCACTCTCTGCCTCCTCCTCGGTGTCCGCCGTGGGGAAAAAGGCCATGTAGGTGATGCCGTTATGCTCCAGAGCATCTACATACTCCAGTTCGATATCGTTTCCGTCCTCGTCGGTGATGGTGATGAAATTGGGGCCGAACTCGTCGCTCATAGGGTGTACCTCCTTACTGGTTTTCAAAGATACTATATAATATTCTGGGCAGGATTGCAAGGAGAGAATACGGCAAAAAATGGGAAAACGGAAACTTTTTATCAAAGAAAAGTGAAGAAATCATATAAAATAATGACAAATGATGCATAAATATAAAAGAAAAGTTCTCTTTTTCAGGTTGACAGGTGTGGTAAAATAGATTTCACAATGGGTTTTTAGTGGGTCCGGACAGGGCCCGGTATGAAATACAGAAATCCAAAGGAAAGGAAGGTGCCCCGTTATGAGCGAAGGCAAGCACAAGGAACAAGGCCTTAAAAACGAGCTGAAGCAGAGCGCCGAGAGTATAAAAACCAAGCTGCACAGGGCGGAGGAGGACAGACAGCGCAAGGCTGCCGGCCGCAGCCCCCGGGAGGTGCAGGCCAGGCGGCGCAAGGTGGGCCTGATCGTCGGCACGGTTTTTGCCGTGATCCTGCTGACCATGGTGTTTTTCGCCATTATCTTCTCCATCTATATCAACAGGACCATGAAAAACAAGGTGGAGGTAAACCTATCCGCCTACGACATGTCCCTGGCTACGGAGATGTACGCCAAGGACAGCTCCACAGGCGAATGGAGCATGTATGGGACCCTGTATGACGGGGAGAACCGCATCCTCCTTACCGCCGACCAGATCCCCGATAACCTGCGCAAGGCCGCCGTGGCCATTGAGGACAAGCGCTTTTATAAGCACAGCGGTGTGGACTGGCGGGGCACCATCCGGGCGGTGTTCAGCACCGTCACGGGCGGCGGCGTGCAGGGTGGCTCTACCATCACCCAGCAGCTGATCAAGAACATCACCGGCAACAACGAGACCACCGTCAAGCGCAAGGTGACGGAGATATACCGGGCGCTGCAGCTGGAGAAAAAGTACGACAAGGATGAGATACTCAACACTTATCTCAACACCGTGTTTTTCGGCGAGTCCTGCTACGGCGCGCAGACGGCATCCCGCCTGTATTTCGGCAAGGACACCAAGGATCTGACCCTGGCCGAGTGCGCCAGTCTCATCGCTATCACCAACAACCCGTCCATGTATGACCCGCTGATCAGCGACTGGACCCTGGCAAACAACCGGGAGCGGCAGCTGCTGGTGCTGGAGCAGATGTACAAGCAGGGAATGATCCAGGAAAAGGAGACCTACGAGGCCGCCTGCAACGAAAAGGTGACCTTTACTAACGGATATACCTGCCTGGGTGAGCTGGTGGAGGGTTATGAGGCACCGGCGCAGCAGGAGGAGACCGAGGAGCCGGTGGTCAAGGCCAACAACTCCTACTTTACCGACCAGGTTATTCAGGACGTGGCCAAGAAATTCGTGGAGATTTACGACCTGAAGGACAGCAAGCCCGACAGCGAGGGCAACGTCATCAGCGCCTATGAGCGCGCCGTGGGTATGGTGTACAGCGGCGGGTACAAGATTTATACCACCCAGAACACCAAGTACCAGAAGATCGCGGAGAATGTCTTTGAAAAGACGGACTACCAGAACCAGACGGACTCCTATGACCAGCCGCTGCAGGCGGCTATGACCATTGTGGATCCCTACACGGGAGATGTGGTGGCCATGGTGGGCGGCACCGGCACGAAAACGGCGGATCGGGCCTGGAACTGGGCCACGGAGACGCGGCCCTGCGGTTCGTCTGTCAAGCCCATCAGCACCTATGCGCCGGCACTGGACAACGGGACCATCACGGCGGCCTCGATCATCGACGACTACCCCATTGAGCTCAACGACAGTGCCTGGCCCAAGAACTCCAACGGACGCTACGGCGGCCTGACCGATGTGCGGGATGCCATCGTCCGATCGCTGAATACCTGTGCGGTGCGGGTGAATATGCTGTACGGGACTTACAATTCCTATCAGTTTATGCGGGACAAGCTGGGCTTTACCACGCTGACGGATACGGATTCCCAGCAGGTGGGCAACATGGCCCTGGGCGGCTTCTCCAACGGCGTGACCACGGAGGAGATGGCGGCTGCGTTCGGCGCATTTGTCAACGACGGCGTTTACACCAAGCCCAGAACCTATGTGAAGGTGGAGGACTCCGAGGGTAAGGTCATTATTGACAACGGGAGCATATCCAACACAGCCATGAAGAATACCACCGCCTATCTGATGCGGAGTATGCTGCAGGATGTTATCACCAGCGGCACCGGCACGGAGGCGCGGTTTTCCGGCATGAGCATCGGCGGCAAAACCGGTACGACGGACGACGCCAGAGACCGCTACTTTGTGGGATTCTCCCCCTATTACTGCGCGGCGGTCTGGTGCGGCTACAAGTCCAACGAGGTAGTCTATGCCGGCGGCAACCCCTGCGCTGCCCTGTGGAGGGACGTTATGAGCCAGATCCATGAGGGACTGGAAGATGTGGGGTTCCACAGCTGCGACGGGCTGAAGGATGTGACCGTCTGCGCGGACAGCGGCCTGCTGGCCACGGAGGCCTGCTCGGCAGATTTCCGGGGCAGCCGGGTGCGCACGGTGAAGGTGGCGGCGGATACGGCCCCCACCCAGAGCTGCAATGTGCACAAGATGGTGTCCTACTGCAAGGATGGCAAGCATCTGGCGACCTCCAGCTGCCCGAGCTCCTCGGTGATGCAGGTAGCGGCGCTGGATTATCCCAGAGAATCGGTGTTCAATATCAAGGCATCGGACAATATGTACCTGCTGTCGGTGCTCTCCAGCGGCGAATGCCCGGTGCATGGAGGGACGGTGCCCACCCCGGATGATTCGAATGTTGTGCCGGATGACCCGGCAGACGACCCGGTGGTACCCGATACACCGGATGCTCCGGTGGAACCGGATACGCCCGATGAAAACGACGAGCCCGATATAGTGGCAGATGAGGAGGACAACGAGGACAGAGCCATGTTCTTCCAAGGACAATAAGGATTTTATGCAAAAAGGAGATGCGTACGCATCTCCTTTTTGTCAGCGTGTCGAAAAAGTCTTTTCGCCCCGCTGCCTAAGTTTTTGAAACTTTGAAAAAGTTTCAAAAACTACTGATTTCAATGGCGAGGGACACCCTTCTTGGGTTTCCCTCACACACCCTTCCTTACCGTTATCGCAAATATACCACCTTCGCGTGGTTCACCGATACCGCTACCACGGGCGTCAACAAGATCCAGTCCGGCAAGCTTGACGTGAAGCTGTCCTACCTGAATGACAAGGAGTGGAAGGAAGTCTCGAAGGACACCAAGCTGTTTGACGACAACACCCTTTGGGAGCCGGGCCACACGGAAGTGGCCTACCTGAAGGTGGAGAACGCCGGGAACCTGGCGCTGAAGTACAAGCTGTCCGTGAACGTTGCCAACGAGGTGGCGGGCGTCAACGTGAACAACGAGAGCTTCAACCTGTCTGACTACATCAAGATGGGCGTTGTGAATGACATAGACGGCCAGAAGAACGCTTATACCGACAGAAACGATGCCCATGACGCTGTTGCAGCTACTGCCGGCAGCATCGCCACCTACACCAAGACCGGCAGCATCGCCGCCAATGGCGCTGAACAGTATGTGACCCTGGTGGTGTACATGCCCGAGACCGCGGGCAACGAGGCCAACTACAAGGAGAACCATGTTCCCTCTATCGACCTGGGCGTGACGCTGGTCGCCACCCAGGATGCCGTGGAGAGCGACAGCTTTGACAGCAGCTATGATGAAGGGGCTGTGTATCCCATCACCGCTGTGGGCGCTGTGAACGCGGTGGATGGAACCGTGAAAACGGATGTGACGATTTTCTCCGACGAGCAGGTGGAGATCGATGAGAATGTAAAGGCTTCCGCTGCAAAGGCCACCATCCCCGCCGGTGCTCAGCTGACGAACGACTCCTTTATTGAGGGCGGTTATTATAATACTGGAACTGTTACGGTGAAGGATTGCTCCTTCAACGCCATTACCACGTCGAACATCGAAGCGATCGATCTCAGCATGGAAAAGAATGTTGCGTTGACCTTCGAGGGCAGCAATGTTTTTGACGGCAGGGTCGCCACGGACGCGGATAAGCCCGAGGGCGCAGCGGACATGAAGCTTTATTCCACACAGTCCATCAAGGCTTACAGGGCTAAGACTGTAAACGGCAAGGAAAATGTCACGCTCCAGGGTATGGTGAAATAAAAGCTTTTCCTGTTTCCACTGCATAAGACATATAAAAGAAACGGACCCGCTCACCGGTGCTTTGTACCGGTGAGCGGGGCATCTTATTTATTCGTAGGATTCAGGGGGAGCAGATGGGCCGCCGGTCATACCTCCCAGACCAGATTGCAATGCTGCGCGGGGTGAAGCTGCTGAAAGTAAAGCTGCTCCAGGGGGATCCAGCGGTCAAAAAACTGCCGTGCCCGCTCCGGCGTGCAGCGGTGCAGGATGCGGCGGCGCTGCTCGGCGGGGGAGATGGACAAAAAAACGGAATACTGATAGTAGGGAGCCAGATCGGGGTGCATACAGTAGGTGCCCTCCACCACCTGCAGGGGGGCATAGGGCACGCGAACCGGCGGCTGGAGCGTCATAGTGCCGCAGTCGAACCGTCGGAAAAGAACGTCCTCTCCACGGGACAGGGGGAGGAGCACCTCCTGCAAGAGCCGCTCCCGATCCATATTGCCGCCGGGCTGGGCGAGACGCTGGGCCGTGCGCTGGTGGGGCTGCAAAAAATAGTCGTCCGCGTGGAAAACCGGGCAGCCGTATTTCTCGTGCAGCTGTCGGGCCAGGGTGGTTTTTCCGGCGGCGCAGCAGCCGTCTATGGCCAGGGTGAGGGGGCGGCCGGCGGCCAGGTGGGCATCGATGACTTGCAGCAGGCGCTGGTCCGATTCATCACGAGAGAGCATGGGAGGGGGACTCCTTTCTGTGGATCTGGGGCTACTATAGCATACTTTTCCCGGCGTGTAAACACAGGCAGGAGCATTGACATAGCCGGGTGGTTATGAGATAATTAAAAGATACTACAGCTGGGGCTTCACAGCGCTCCGGCCCGGCAGTGAGGGAAATAACAATGAGTTTTATGGAACTGGTGCTGATCGCAGTGGGCCTGTCTATGGACGCCTTTGCGGTGGCCATCTGCAAGGGGTTGTCCGTGCAGAAGCTGGGGTGGAAACACTACCTGACGGTGGGCGTGTGGTTCGGCGGGTTTCAGGCCCTGATGCCCACGCTGGGCTATCTGCTGGGCACGACCTTTGAACGGTACATCACCTCGGTGGATCACTGGGTGGCCTTCGTGCTGCTGTGCCTCATCGGGGGCAGTATGCTCAAGGAGGGACTGGCTAAGGAAGAGGAGGAGAAGGAGGAGAGAGCGGGCTTCGACTTCAAATCTATGCTGCTTCTGGCCGTGGCCACCAGCATAGACGCGCTGGCGGTGGGCATCACCTTCGCACTGCTGCCGGATGTGAACATCTTCAGTGCGGTGGGACTGATTGGAACCATTACGTTTTGCCTGTCGGCCGTGGGGCTGAAGGTGGGCAATATCTTTGGGCTGAAATATAAGAGCAAGGCCGAGGTGGTCGGGGGCGTCATACTGATCCTGATCGGTGTGAAGATCCTACTGGAGCATCTGGGCGTGGTCAATTTCTAAGGAGGAGAACCATGGCGGACATTCGGGAGATTGCGGATTTTTCCGCGCCGGAGCTGGATATTTTCGCAAGGCTCCGGGAGAACCAGCTGGCGGGCTGGGAGTGCGCGGAGAAGGGGATCTTCATCGCCGAGAGTCCCAAGGTCATTGATCGGGCGCTGACGGCCGGGTATGAGCCCATCGCCTTCCTGATGGAGCGCCGCCATGTGGAGAACCAGGGCAGAGAGCTGCTGGCCCGGTGCGGCCAGGTGCCGGTTTTTACGGCGGAGGAGCCGGTTCTGGCGCAGATGACCGGGTTCCATCTGACAAGGGGGATGCTGTGCGCCATGAAGCGCCGGGAGCTGCCCGCGGTGGAGCAGGTGTGCGCGGGTGCCCGGCGGGTGGCTGTTCTGGAGCGGGTGATGAATCCCACCAATGTGGGGGCAATCTTCCGCTCGGCGGCGGCTCTGGGTATGGACGCGGTGCTTCTGACGCCGGAGTGCAGCGACCCGTTGTATCGCCGCAGCACGCGGGTGAGCATGGGGACGGTGTTTCAGGTCCCTTGGACCTATCTGCCGGAGGGAAGCTGGACGGAGAAGCTGCATGAGATGGGCTTTCGCACGGCGGCCATGGCCCTGCGGGAGGACTCCGTGCGGCTGAACGACCCGCAGCTGCTGGCGGAGGAGCGACTGGCCGTCGCCCTGGGCACAGAGGGGGATGGTCTGGCGGACGGCAGCATCGAGAGCTGCGACTACACGGTATGCATCCCCATGGCCCACGGGGTGGATTCGCTGAATGTGGCGGCGGCCAGCGCCGTGGCTTTTTACCAACTGGGGCAGGTGCGGGAGTAAAAATCAAATTTTCTGCAAAAAAGTGTTGACAAATACGGGAGACTATACTATACTAAGAAAGTCGGCAGCCGAGGCGCTGCAAAGTGTATAAGACTTGGGGGTATAGCTCAGCTGGGAGAGCGCTTGAATGGCATTCAAGAGGTCAGCGGTTCGATCCCGCTTATCTCCACCAACAACAGACCGTAAGGCCAACGCCTTGCGGTCTTGTTCTATCTACGGTTCAGATGCACCTCTCCGCTTCCCACAACAATTAAATCAAGTACACATTTGGCGTCCATTTCGCAGAAGGAACTTGCAGAACAGCTGAATATAAGTGTTGCGACCATCAATCGCTGGGAGAACGGAAGAACCGAGCCGAATAAAATGACACTGTTTGTGATTCGGGACTTCTGCAAATCCAAGAATATCGCTTTTGCATTTGACACATCGAAAAGTGTTGAGAGGGGTGAGCAAAATTGAATTCGATGATCGTGATTGGTATAATTATTGTTGCTGCGTATTGTGAGATACCTGCTTTTGTACAAAAAATAATTGTCGGCATTATTGCGTTCCTTGTGATAAAGATTGCTTTAAACATTCTGATGATTTTAAAACGCGTTTTTGCGATCTGGGAAAAGTAATTCTAATCCAAAAGATCCTATTTCGTTGTTGGGAGGTCGGAGTATGACATCTGAAAAATTGCTGCAGGAAGCGGAAGAGATTCGGGACCGTGTCCTGTCTGAGCGGCGGACGCTGCACCAAAGCCCAGGGACGGGCTTCGATATCGGCGAGACCCTTGCGTTCGTGCGAAAAGAACTGGCGGATATGGGCCTCCAGCCGGTGGATTGCGGCCGGGCGGGCCTTGTGGCGCTGGTGGGAGGCAAGAAGCCGGGAAAGGTATTCCTGCTGCGCGCAGACATGGATGCCCTGCCCATCCGGGAGGAGGCCGACGTGGAGTTTGCGTCCCAAAACGGCAGGATGCACGCCTGCGGCCATGACCTCCACACAGCCATGCTGCTGGGTGCCGCCCGGCTGCTGAAGGCCCATGAGAATGAGATCGAAGGCACCGTCAAGCTGATGTTCCAGCCTGCCGAGGAGATTTTTGAGGGCTCTCACGATATGATCGAAGCGGGCCTGCTGGAAAATCCCAAGGTGGACGCCGCCCTGATGATCCACGTGATGGCCGGAATGCCCTTCCCGGCGGGAACGGTGATCGTCTCAGCGCCCGGCGTCAGCGCTCCGGCAGCGGATTACTTTGAGATCAAGGTCCAGGGGAAGGGCTGCCATGGCTCCATGCCCAACACCGGCGTGGACCCCTTGACGGCCGCCGCCCATATCCTCATCGCCCTCCAGGAGATCCACGCCAGAGAACTGGCGCTGGGTGACCGCGCGGTTCTGACCATTGGCACCATGAACGGCGGCACTGCCGCCAATGTCATCCCCGATCTTGTCACGATGGGCGGCAGCATTCGCACGTTTGACGAGGAGACGCGGGCTTTTATCAAACAGCGGATGGCGGAGATCGCCGAAGGCACTGCCAAGGCCTTCCGGGCGGAGGCGGGCGTGACCTTCGGTAGCGGCTGTCCCACGCTGGTCAATGACAAGGAGCTGTCCCGTTGCTGTGAGATCTATGCGAAAGAGCTGCTGGGACCGGAGAAGGCGTTTTCTGTGGAGGAACTGAATGCCATGGGTGGCGGAAGCGGCTCCAAGACCGCCGGTTCCGAGGATTTTGCCTATGTCAGCCAGGAGGTCCCCTCTGTCATGCTGGCCCTGGCCGCCGGACAGCCGGAAAAGGGCTATTGCTATCCCCAGCACCACCCTATGGCGAAGTTCGATGAAAGCGTTCTTCCCAGTGGCAGCGCCGTATATGCGTATATGGCCCTGCGCTGGCTGGAGGACCATAAGGAATAAACATCCGCAATTCCTTTTAATAGTGAAATCCCCCTACATTTCGTAGGGGGATCATTTTTTGGCCAACAGGCATTCGGCTATAACGCAGGGGCTTTCTCTCCTCGTGCTCCAGCCGCTGCTCTCGATATTCCTCTAAGTAGTACACGATGGCGAAAAACCAAACAGCTCCATCTCGGATAGGACCAGCGAAAGAACAGGGGAGTTTCTGCAATCTCGTTGCCAAGAAAGTCCCCTGTGATTATCTCATAGGCGTCTATAGGCCGTCAGCTTTGACGGTTACGTTCAACTGAGCCATCCTTTTCATTTTATAATGCTATTTTTCGTAGCACGCATCGACAAATGCGAAAAATACGAATTAAATACGAAAGAATAATGAAATAAACACGCAAAGTTGTTGTTTTTTTTCATGAGAGTGTGGTATACTAACGGCGAGGTGATGATAATGACTTTGAAAGATTTACGAGTATCCAAGGGACTCAGCCAGGCTGCATGTGCGGCATATCTGGGTATGTCTACAAGGAATTATCAGAATTACGAGAATGATCCTAAGAAAGCCACTACGGCAAAGTACAATGCTATTTATCAAAAGCTTGAGGCCTATGGTAGGGAGACACCTATTTCTGCTGACGTTTCGATGGTGGGTAACTTCAATACCAACATAATTACTGGAGCTGGTTTGCAAGTTCTTGTTCGCGGTGTAATAAAATATAAAAAGAGAGATTGCTTTGAGACTTTGCGGCAGTTCATAACCAGAGATATTGACGGAAAAATCTGCATTCTTTACGGCTTGCGCAGAACGGGTAAAACAACCTTGCTGTTCCAGATGATCAGCGAGCTTGCCGTGGAGCAGACCGCATATATCAAGGTGAAAACAACGGACAATATGTCCAAACTCTCGAAGGATCTGGAAGTCCTACGCAAAAACGGATGCAATTATGTATTCATTGATGAGATCACTTTGATGGAAGATTTCATCAACACTGCTGCGGTTCTTTCCGATATCTATGCTATGATGGGTATGAAGATTGTTGTATCCGGTGCAGATTCTCTTGGTTTTGCTATGGCTAATCGAAATGAGTTGTATGATAGAAGCGTGACGATTCACACATCTTTTATCCCATTCAGAGAATACTCCAGACTGCTGGGTATTGATTCCGTTGATAGCTATATCGAATATGGCGGAACGCTCAAGATGGAGAATATGAGCTTTGATGATCCGGATTCGGCCTTTGATGGTGTTTCCTTCCGTGATGATGAGAGTACACGAAAGTACATTGATACCGCAATCAGCCGCAACATTCAGCATACGCTGAAGAACGATCACTACGGTGAATATTTCAATCAACTGCGCGAGCTTTACGATAAGGGTGAGTTGACGAATGTGATCAACCGTATTGTGGAGAGCATGAACCATCAATTCCTTCTGCGCGTGGTACAGGAAGAATTCAAGTCGCACGATCTTGGTTCTTCGAGAGAACTCCTGCTGAAAGAAGCTCCTGCGGACAGAGCACATGTGCTTTATGATGTGGATACCAAAGCGATCGTTGAACGTTTAAAGGCAATTATCGATGTCAAAGAAAGACGCGAAACCACGGTGGATATCACACAGGAACATATTGAGAAGATCAAGAAATATCTCTTCATGCTTGATCTGATCGTGAACTGTACCGAGCGCCATGAGGCGCGTGCTCAGGAAGAACACACGGTATTCTCACAGCCCGGCATGCGGTACTCAATTGCAAAAGCGCTTGTATATTCGCTCAAGCAGGATGCGTATTTCCAAATGGTATCAGAGCTTGATAAAGAATATATCATAGCGAAAATCCTTGATGATGTAAAGGGCAGGATGCTTGAGGATATTGTTTTGCTTGAGACCTGTAAAGCGGCTCCGCGCAACTTGGATGTCTTCAAGTTCAAGTTTGATATTCGCGGCGAACACGATATGGTGATCTACGATAAAAACACGAATACATGCCGCATTTATGAAGTCAAGCACAGTGATAAGATCGTAGAACAGCAAACAAGATTCCTGCGCATGAAAGAACTGAATGAGATTACCGAAAAGAGATTTGGCAAGATCGTGGGGGAATATGTCATCTATCGCGGCAAAACGCAGGATGTAGACGGTATCCAATATGTAAACGTCGAGGAATATCTTAACAGTTTAGCTTCGTGAAAGAAATATAACTCAATATGTTTGTGGAGGTGTTTTATGCCTGAAATTAAACTATCGGAACTTTATGCCGGAATGCAGAAAGAGATGCTACAGAAGTTACAAACTGGCGCAATCCCTCTCGTGCACCCGGAATCAAAGGGAGATAATACCGAAACTAACTGGATTGAGTGGTTTCGATCCTATCTACCCGAACGATACAAGGTGGATAAAGCCATCACCATCGACTCTACTGGCCAAGAAAGTCGGCAGATGGATCTGGTTATTTTCGATGCCCAGTATTCATATCTGGTCTTCCATCAGGGCGACACCAAGCTGATTCCGGCAGAAAGTGTCTATGGACGCTTTTTTGTGTTGAGAGGAGCGAGAGGCAAGTGAATCAGAGCAGATCTTGAGTGTAAGCAAGGTAAAAGCGAAATGTAGGGCCATAAAAAACAGTCCGAGAGTAATACTCAGTAATACTCTCGGACTGAGGCCAAGGATGAAATCCAGGGCCTTCTTGCTTAGCGACCAATACGGCGAGGACTGACATGCGGAATGCGTGCCAGTCCTCTTTTTATATCATGATAACGAGTTCTTGTCAGCCCGCAGGATCCGCCTGTAGAACCACAGGGCTGCCATCATGGAGATGCAGTCCACTATAGGCTGCACCATGGTACAGCCGTACATGGGGATGCACGTATCCAGCAAAAACAGCAGCGGGATATCCAGTACACCTTTTCGCAGGACGGAGCAGACCAAGGACTCCTTTACCCGCCCCATGGCCTGGAACTGAGTGATCATGGGATAGCACACCGCCATCATGGGCATGGCCAGCACCATGATCCGCAGGAATGCCGCACCGTAGGAGATGGTGGCGGGCGTGTCGATGAACAATCCCACCAGTGCAGGGGCCAGCAGCTCATACAGGAGTACGCACAGTAGCGAAAACGCTGCCGATACGCTGCAGCCCAGCTTGAACACCTGATGCCGCCGGGTCTGGTTGCCGGAGGCGTAGTTGTAGGCCAGCAGGGGCAATATGCCGCCCGACACGCCGATGGAGAAATACAGCGGCAGCATATCCAGCTTCTTGACGATGCCCAGGGCTGCCACGGCGTCGGTATCATAGGCGGACATGAACTTCATCAGTGCGCCCACCGCTACCACCGTCAGCAGGTATTGGACGCAGGAGGGGAAGCCGATCTTCAGGATACCGCCTATATGCCTGGAGGTATGGCGCAGGCTGCGGGGGCGCAGCGAGATCATGGAGCCGCTGCGCCGGCGGAAGATGCAGACCAGGAGAAACAGTGTGCCGATGCCGTTGGAGACGGCTGTGGCCAGCCCTGCGCCCTGGGCCCCCAGCCCTAAAAACTGCGGCAGGACGAAGAAGGGATCCAGCACGATGTTGATGACGCCGCCCAGAGAGACACCTGCCGACGCTAGAGCGGCGCTGCCCTCCGCACGCATGAGATTGGCCAGCAGAATATTGGCGATGGCGCAGGGGCCGCCCCAGATGACCACCCATTTGGCGTAGCGCAGCGCCGGGGCATAGGTCTCCGCCGTGGCACCGCACAGACGCAGCAGCGGAGAGGCAAACAGGGCGAACCCGCCGGAAAACAGCACCGCCGCAAGCAGGCACCACCAGAAGGAGATGGCTGCGATGCGCTGGGCGCTGGTCTTGTCGTGCCGGCCCATGGCCCGGGCCATACAGCTGGCACCGCCTACGGCGAACAGGTTGGCGATGGCTGTCATCAGCACGGTGACGGTGTAGGCCACCGACACCGCCGCCGTCTGGGGCGGGGCGTTCAGCAGCCCCACAAAGTAAGTATCCGCCAGATTGTAGAGCAGCAGCACCATCTGGCTGGCGATGGAGGGCAGGATCTGCCGCTGCACTGCCTGCGGCACGGGCATTTGCTCAAAGAGATAGGTTTTGTCGGGTGATGGATCCATAGTGCGCCTTCCTTGGAGTATTGATGCTTTTATTATACGCCTGGAAAGCGGATCATGGCAAGTGTCTCATACTGCGGCAAACGCCGGATCTGCCGGGGAAGGGTGGCACGGGCCGTGTTCCGCTGAGGCTCTATGATGTGTGGTCACAGGGGATCTCGGGCGCTGATGGGGAGGCGCAGCTCTGCCGTGAAAACGCCGCCGGATTCACGGGTGTCAAAGTGGCCCCCGTGATACCGGAGGATGCCCCGTATGGTATTGAGACCGATGTTGGTGCTCTCCCGTTTGGCCTGCAAGGGTGAGATACCGTTGCATACCGTTAAAAGGATGCCGTCACCCTCCCGGCGGAAGGCGATGCGTATGGGCCGGGTCGGGTCCGCATACTTCAGCAGGTTGGAAAAGAGGTTGTCAAAGGCCCGGTGCAGCAGGTCGCAGTTGACCGACACCGCTGCATGCAGGGGCTGAAAATCCGTCTCAACGGAGAAGCCCCGGCTCTCCAGGGAAAAGGAGTACTCGTCCCATGCCTGCTCCAGCAGGGTGTCGGCGTCCTGCTCGTCCATGCCGGGGTGCTCCCATTCCGCCGAGTACACCAGAAAGTATTCAAACATATCGTCCGCCATGGACTTGATGCGCAGCGTCTGCTCCAGGCTTTTTTCCACGAATTGCCGACGCTGGGCCTCTCCCGTATATTTCTCCCGCTGCAGCAGCTCCAGATAGGCCAGCAGGGAGGTCAGCGGCGTGCGCAGGTCGTGGGACATGGCCGTGACCAACTGGGAGTTGGCGGAGCGCGTCCGCTCCTCCGTGCGCTGGTGGGTGAGTATGGAGCGGCGCATCTGATCGATGCCGAAGGCCAGCTGGCCCAGCTCGTCCTCCCCCTGAACCGTCACCGGATACTCCAGCGCTCCGCCGGAGAGAATATCCAGCTCCTCCTTCAGGTGCTTGATATAGACCACCTTCCGGTGCAGCAGCAGCATGAAGCAGACGGAAAAGGCAAGGATGGACCCACCGGCTGCCAGCACCACGCCGATGAAGTAAAATGTGTCGCCCGCATAGTAGAACATGTACGCCTGCAGGGCGGTGCCGTCGGCCAGGTACAGGGTATAGGCCGCGTCGTCCGACAAATTTTCCGGGTCAAAGACGAAGCGAATCCCGCTGGGCATGGGGGAGGTATAGACCGCCTCGTCCCCGTCAAAGACCATCAGATAGACCCGCTTGCTGCGGGCGAACCATTGCTGCAGCCGGTCGATCTGGGAGCCTGGAATATGCTCTTCGTCCACATATTCCTGCAAATCATCAAACAGGTTGTCTGCCATCCGGCGTGCGAAAGCCTGACCGTATACCGTATGGTCCAGCAGGGTATTGCACAAAGCAAAAATCAGTGCGAACGCCGCTGCCGCTGCGGCCAGGGACACCAGCACGCCGCACAGGAGCTGGGCACTGAGATGGCTCCGGATCTTTTTACCCAATCCGATACCCCTTTCCCCATATGGTGCGGATGATGCGGCTGTTCTGGGGGTCGTCCCCCAGCTTGCGCCGCAGATTGCGGATGTGCACCATGACGGTGTTGTTGGCGGTGTAGAAGTACGGCTCGTTCCACACGCCCTCATACAGGCTCTGCACCGAGAACACCCGCCCCGGATGGGAGGCCAGCAGGTACAGGATCCGGTATTCTGTGGCCGTCAGGGCTACCTCCTGCCCGTTCTGGCGCACCAGGCACTGATCCGGGTCGATTTCAATATCTCCGCAGCACCGCACCACGCTGGCGGCGGCCTTGGTGCCATAGATGCAGTAGCGCCGCAGCATGGCCTTGACCCGGGAGATCAGCTCCGCATAGGAGAAGGGCTTGACCAGATAATCGTCGCCCCCTACGGAGAAGCCCATGGACTTGTCGGAATCCTGGGCCTTGGCCGTGAGAAACAGCACCGGTACCGCCGACTGCTTGCGTATCTCGGCGCAGGCGGCGTAGCCGCCGGTGCCGGGCATCATTACATCCAGAATCACCAGGTCTATGTCGTCTGACAGCTGGGCAATGGCTTCGCCGCCGTCGGCAGCCTCCAGCACCCTGTACCCTTCTCCGGTCAGAAGCAGGCGCAGTACCTCCCGGATGGCGGGGTCGTCATCCGCCACCAGGATCGTTCTCGGCTCCATGACGCCGCCTCCTTTCTTAGCATACTTTTTTTATTATACAGGATTTTTCTCCGGATGAACAGGGAAATTGAAACAATTCTTAAGAAAAATTAAGAAGTTGTATAGGGACATCTTTATAATCGGCCGGTATACTGTATCTTGTAAGAATATGTCGACAGGTTGCTGCCTGTGCAGGCGGCACGCGAGAGGAGCTATATGGAATGTTAGGCGTTTACAATTATACGGTGGTATTGACTTATATCGGTATGCTGACAGGACTCACGGGCATCGGCTTTGCCATAAGCGGGCGGATCCCCTGGGCCCTTTTGTGCCTGCTTTTGGCGGGCTTGTGCGACATGTTTGACGGGAAGGTTGCCTCTCTGAAGAAAAACAGAACGGCCCAGGAAAAGCGCTTCGGCGTGCAGATCGACTCCTTCAGCGACCTGATCTGCTTTGGTGTGCTCCCGGCGGCTACGGTGTATGCCACGGCCCGGGGCAGCATACTGGTAGGAGTGATTGCGGGGCTGTACGTCCTGTGCGCCCTGATCCGCCTGGCCTGGTTCAATGTGGACGAGGAGGAGCGCCAGGAGGGAACCGACAGTCAGCGAGAGATATACTTAGGCTTGCCCGTTACCACGGCGGCGCTGTTTTTGCCCACGATCCTGGGGGTGGCCCGACTGCTGCACCGCCCACTGCCGGTTCTGGGAACCAGCCTGCTGATCGTTATGGCAGTGGCGTTCCTGACGCCGTTCAAGCTGGTAAAACCCCGGCTGGCGGGAAAGCTGCTGATGATCCTCATCGGCTGCGGTGAGCTGGTCATCGTCCTGCTGGGGGTGAAGCCGTGAGTAGAAATACCTCCGGGGCGGTGCGGTTTCTCTATGACACGGCGCCGGGCCGCCTGCTGCTCAAGGCGATCATGGCCGCCCATGCGGACCGCCTGGCGGTGGCCTTTCTCCGCTCCCGCCTGTCCCGGCCTATGGTAGGGCCCTATGCCCGGCACTGCGGCATAGACTTGACAAGAGAGCAGCGCAGGCAGTTTCGTACCTATCGGGATTTTTTTGCCCGCACCCGGGAGCCTGTGCCCGTTGACAGGGAGCCGAGCCATCTCATCAGCCCCTGTGACGGCTGGCTCAGCGCCTATCCCGTCCGGGAGGACAGCAGCTTTTTCATTAAGAATTCCCATTATAGGCTCCGGGATCTGCTGCAGGATGAGGAGCTGGCGGAGCGCTTTTGCGGCGGAGACTGCCTGGTGTTCCGCCTTTGCCCCACGGATTATCACCATTACTGCTATATTGACGACGGCTACCAGGGGGAGAACCATTACCTGCCCGGGGCGCTCCACAGCGTGCAGCCCATAGCCTGCGAGAAATACCCAGTGTTTGTGCTCAATCGCCGCTGCTGGACGCTGCTGACCACGGAGAATTTTGGCCCCGTAGTACAGACGGAGATCGGCGCGCTGGTGGTGGGCGGCATCGTCAATCCCCGGGAGAACCAGCGGGTCTGCCGAGGCGGGGAGAAGGGGCATTTCGAGCTGGCAGGTTCCACCATCACCCTGCTTTTTCAGCGGGGGAGTATCCGCCTGCTTCCTGAGATAGAGGAGGCGCTGCGGCGCGGCGAGGTGCAGGTGCGGCAGGGACAGTGGATCGCCACCGCCGGCCCCCGGAACTAAGCACAACTGAAAAAGGCTCTGCCCGTCATCCGGGCAGAGCCTTTTTGTGCGGACGGACTTCCGATGGTTATCGGGCTGGGGCGGCTTTATTTTTTACGCAGCACAATGGCAATAAAATTCAGATACTTTCCACCACCGGCCTCCATAGCTTTGTGGTCGCCCACGGCGTACTCGTTGTCCTGGCGAAGCCAGTCCGCCCAGACCTCCTCATTACTCTCCATTTCCGCAATAGAGAGAATCTCCGCCCCCTTGCATTTGCCGATCAACCCGGACCAATACGCGGTGTCATGCATATACTCCAGCTGCTGCGGCGTCCAGGACAGCAATAGCTCTTCCGGAAGGCAGTCGTGGCAGTCCTTGCGCATTCCGGGAATGGCGATATAAATGTAACCGCCGCTTTTCACATAGGGGAGCAGCTTCTCGTCCAGATATCGCTCGTCCCGGCCAAAATAATTGTAGGAATTCGTGGACACCACCGCATCGAAAAAGTCCTGCGCAAAGGGGAGGTTGGTGGCATCGGCTTTTACGGGGATGATTTGCTCCCGGCTCAGTCCCATCTGGTCGAAGAATGCTCGGTTTTCCTCCGGCTCACTCCACAGGTCAGCTGCGTACACGGTGAAGCCGTATTCCCTGGCCAGAAAGACGCTGGTCAGCCCCTGGCCGCTGCCCAGGTCGCACACCACGGCTCCTTGGGGGATCCTGTGGTGCAGCAGCAGCTCCTCCTCCAGTTTTACAGGATTGGGCCCCATGATCTTTTTCAGCAGATCGGGGGTGCTGTATTTTTCACTTCTTGGATATTGCATGGTTGTTCTCCTTTTCATACTTGACATTTTGACATCCCATGGCCGGGGATACGGTCGTGATAACGGCTGGGTATGCAGCCGGAAATGCAGCCTTGATTGCAGTCATACCGGCTGCTCATTTTTGCCGCCTGGCCCGGCGGCGTGACAGAGCATGAAGCGGTCAATATGCTGCGCCAGCAGGGCAGACCCCTGCGCGCTGTCCGGCTGATCCATCAGCAGATACATGGGAGCATAGTATTCCACGGCCAGCAGGCGGCAGTCGCCTGTGCGAAGAATATTTCGCTCCTGCATTTTCCGGAAAATATCCGCCATATAGGCCACCGGGCCCGCGGTAAAACACTGGCTGTGCAGCGCTGCCATCCCCTCATTTCGGTACTGCTCCAATGTCAGCATCCGCCGGAAATCTGAGGCGAAGGCATCCTGCGTCCAAAACGAAAACTGCGCCAGAGTGAAGGCCCGGACAGCCTCAACGGACACGGTGTCATAGCCCTCCGGACTATCGCAGAGCTTTTTCTGCGGGACGGAAAATTCCTGAGACCGCTGCGCGTCGATCTGCACCATCCGCTCAACAATGCTGTCAAAAATAGCCTGCTTATTTTGATAGTGCCTGTACAGCGCACCTTTTGTGATCCCCAACTCCCCGGCGATGGTACTCACGGAGACCGCTTCATAGCCGTCCCTGGCAAACAGGTGCAGAGCGATATGCAAAATTCTTTCCTTGGTGTCATTCAAAAATGATTCCCCTTATGAAGTAAACTATCGTTTACGTACAGTATAGTAAACTACCGTTTACTTGTCAATAGAAAATTCTGAATTTACAAAAAATCCGCCGCAGCTTGGCTGCGACGGGTCGCTTTATTTGTCCAGAGAGTTTGCGACGAGGGCATCGTATTGCGCCCGGGTCAGGTCACAGTGATAGAACAGCTCGTAATATTCATGGGCATCGTTATACATGTCGTACTGGGCTGTGGCGTCGGGATAAAGCAGCTTGGCGAGCCACATCATCCCCAGATACCGCTGCACCGAAGCACGCGCCGGAGGAGGCGCCCAGAATGTCCGGGGTCGCCATGGGATTGCGGAATACGCTCTGATAGGCGGTGCCGGCGGTGGCCAGGCAGCCGCCCACCATGCAGGCCAGCAGGATCCGGGGCAGGCGGATGCTGAGTACCGCCTCCTTTGCACACAGATTTTTTCCTGTTTTACACGATTTGGGCCGGGGACGCAACATGCGTGTGCGATATTGCCGGATTGATGGGCCACCATATAGAATTTTACCGGGCAAGGGGGGAGCGCCGGGCGGGCGCGGAAAGGGTCAGTTCCGGCGGAAGGATGTAAAATCCTGTTAAATCCTTGTAAAAAAACCTTGACAGACGGGCGGCACTGTGATACTTTATGAATAAGTTAAAATTTGGGCAAAACTGCCGTGAGGCAGTGACGCAAAGCCAAGGGGACTTAGTTTTTTAAGTTAGCCCGGTTGCAATTTTTGGAGATTGCAACCGGGTTTTATATTTCTTCAGGCGTATGGGGAGGTGCCGGGTATGGAACAACTGGATATCTGCGTCACCCGCACCATAGACAGCGACGTGGTTCCCATTGAGCTGCGCTTCACCCCGATTTACGACTGCCTATTCTCCAACGTCGCGGGTTTCCGCGGTCAGGTCAGTGTCAACATCGTGCTGTATGGCGTCCTGACCCCACGGGATTACCTGCCTGCGCTGGAGGAGGACAGAGAGCTGGCTACAGCCTTCACGGCCCGGAGCCTCCGGGCGGTGCTCTCTACCCTCTCCCGCCTGCGCCCGGAGACCCGCGACCTCTCTTATATCACCATCCGCTGCCCTATGACTCTGGTCAAAAAAGGGGCGCTGCCGGCAGAGCCGGCCCGCATCCTGCGGGGCGCTGAGCCCCGCCACGCCGCCATGATCTGCCTGACATTCGGGCAGGAGCTGCTGCATTTGCCGAAAAAGACCCTGGGGGATGTGCTGCTGTACATCCGCTCCCTGGGGGGCAAGGTGGCCGTGGAGGGCTACGGACGGGAGGACTTTCCCATGACAGCGCTGCCCTACGGCGCACCGGATCTGCTGATTATGGCGGAGCCTGCGGCACCGGGGGAGGACGACGCCCGGCTGGCGGCCTATGTGAGCTTTGCCAAGAGCCTGGGCGCACAGGTGCTGGCAGAGGGCGTGGGCACCGAGGGGCGGCTGCGGCAGCTCAACAGCGCCCAGTGCGACGTATACACACCGGCCCGGGGCCTGCGGGTGAACGGACAGGGCATGTATGCGCAGAAGGAGCTGGCCCAGCTCCTGACGGAAAGGGGGTTGGCGAACGTTGCCGGCTCAAATTAAACAACCGGGCTCCGTGCTGACCCGCTCGGCGGAGGAGGTCAAGCGCTATCGGCTGTATAAAAAATCATTCCGCCGATTTTGGGTCTTGTGACCCTGGTGCTGATCATCGTATACATCATCGCCATCCTGTTTACCAAGTACGGCAGCTTCAAGGTGAAGATCAACAACCTCACCGACCGGAAATATTATCTGACCCTGTGCGAGACGGATAAGTTTTTAAACCCCGTCTCCTACCTTAACTCCAAGGCCATCAAGGACGTTACCAACATCGACGGACGCAGCCTGCCCGGCAACCTGAACGACGTGGACGGCGAGCACAACGGCGAGAACTATGTGGCCTACACCTTCTATGCCAAGAACGTGGGCCAGAGCACCATCACCTACGACTACGACCTGGTCATCTCCCGCAAGACCGTGGGGGTGGATTCGGCCATCCGGGTGCGGGTGTACTATACCCCATTTTATTATGACAGCATTACCAGAGAGTACGACATAAACGGTAATTATACCGATTATGCCAAGCCCCGCACCGGGGGCAACGGCCTGCTGGAGGTAGATCCGGACAACCGCACCATGACGAACTTGCCGCCAGCGGCTCGGTGATGGAGGGCACGGTCTCCGGCTTCAAGCCCGGGGATATCTCCAAGATCACCGTGGTGATCTGGATCGAGGGCAATGACCCGGACTGCACCGACGATATCCTCGGCGGTGAGTTCAAGGTGGACATGGTCATGAACGTGGTGGCCGCAGACTGAGTTATGCCCAGCGGGGCCGACCCGGCCCCTGCCGGCCTATGCGTTTCCATTCCCGCGCACAAGCCCGGGGACGGAGGCCCCGCTGCCGCATATATACTAAGCGCAGTCTGATTTTACCCAAGCTCCCTCTCCTGAGGCAGGGCGTTTACCCCTTCGCCCTGCCCCCATAAAGCCGACCCGGAGCGGCGCCCCGACAGGGACGCCGCCCCGGAAATGGCTATAAAAATGTTCCTGCCCGTCCAGAGCGCTTCCTCCGGCGGTTTGGATAAAAAAAGAAAAATCTAAAGAAAAGCGAGGAGAAACAAATGAAGAAGTTCAGAAAACTGATTCCCGCACTGTGTATAATCAGGCGCTGGATCGCGCCGAAAACTATGCCGGAGAGCAGGCGGTGGGTATTCAGGAGCAGTTCGGCGCGTTGAAGATGCGGGCCGATTACTGCGCGTCCGAGGTGCGCAAGGCTACCTCTCAGGCAGATGCTGTGGAGCGGCTGCGGACAGTGGGAACCGAGCAGCGCAGCGCCGACGGCGAGAAGTTTGTGGCGGCCCTTTACACCAAGGGCGGGGCGGTCTACGGACTGAATGAGGAGGCGGAGACCCGCTACCCGGAGCTTACTGAGCTGGCCGCAAACACGGATGGCGGGGTGACCCATCTGTTCCAGTATGACAATTCCAATATGGTTTTTGGTATTTCCGCCCCGTGCAGCACGGCCTATATGGACAGCGTGGTGCTTCTGTATCTGCGCACGGCGGTGTCTCTGGGCGCTTTCGTTCAAAGCAGTGATCACAGCTACATACCCAGTGTGCAGGCAGCGGATTTCGTCCTGCTGTGCAAGCACGATGGGATCATCCTGGAAAAGCTGCGGGTGGGAGACGCGGTGGATCCTGGATTTGGCTCCGTGACGGAGGGGCTGTTCAAGCAGCTCATTGCGGACGAGAAGACCATGGATCGGGTCACGACGGCGATGGGGGCCGGGAAGTCCCAGGCGGAGATCGTGTCGGTGGGGTCGGAGAAGTACGCACTTTCGGTTAGCCCGCTGGGCAGCGGGTGCGCGGGACTGGTTCTCATTGGCCTGTACGATATGACAGGGCTTTACGGCTCGGGACATCAGGTGCTCACTACCATCTGGGGAACCATTGCTTTCCTTACTCTGCTGCTCATCGGCTTTGTGGTGCTGGCCATTGGAGACCGTATCCGCACGGTACGGAAGATGAAGGAGATCACCACCATGGATGGCACGGTGGGCTGTCCCAACCAGACCGGCTTTGAGACGACGGCGCAGGAGATCATCGACCGGCTCCGGGGTACGCAGTTTGCCGTGGTGCTGCTGCGCATCAACAATTACCGCTACATCACCGAACAATTTGGAGATCAGCAGAATATGAGCGTACTGCGGTTTATCCGCAGCCGCTGCGCCAAGAGTATGATGGTTTCAGAGACCTTCGGCTATGCGGGAGAGGGCCGATTCCTGCTGCTGCTGCACTACAAGGAGAAAAAAGCGCTGACAAACCGGCTGAACGGGCTTTATTTGCAGGTGGCCCGTTATAAATTCGAGGAGGACGCGGAATACAAGCTGAATGTATCCTACAGCATTTATGAGGTGGACAAGGACGAGCGTGTGAGTGTGGGGCGGATGATCGACAAGCTCAACATCTCCGACAGCGGGCCCGCCCGCAAGACCGGCGCCGTGTCTCTGGAGTTCTACGGCGACACGCTGCGGGAGAATTACCTGAAAAAGGCGGAGATCGAGGGCCGGATGGAAAGCGCCTTCGAGAACAATGAATTCCATATTTTCTACCAGCCAAAATACAACATCAAGCGCGGCGGCATGGACGGCAGCGAGATCCTGGTCCGCTGGTTCGACACCAAGATCGACCACTATCGCACGCCCAATGAGTTCCTCCCTATTTTCGAAGAGAACGGATTCATCAGCAGAATGGACCGATTCGTGTTCTACAAGGCCTGCGAGAATGCGGCGAACATGGTGGAGAAAAAGCAGCCGGTCTATCCCTTCTCTGTCAACGTGTCCCGGGTCACGGCCATCCAGCCGGATTTCTTGGAATACTATAAGCGCATTAAACAGAAGTTCAATATCCGGGACGGCTTCGTGACCATCGAGTTTACGGAGAGCTTTGCCTATGAAAACTACGAGTATCTGGCGGGGGTCATCCATGAGCTGCATGGGTCGGGCTTCCAGTGCTCGCTGGATGACTTTGGCGCGGGCTACTCCTCCTTTGCGGTGCTGAAGGACCTGGATTTTGATGAGATCAAGATAGACAAGTCGCTGCTTACACCCAGCGCGCATCCGGAGCGGGACAAGGTGCTGCTGCAGAGCATCATCAATCTGGTGCACACCCTGGGGGCCAAGATCACCCAGGAGGGCATCGAGGACGCCGGGACATTCCGGGAGATCAGCGAAATGGGCTGCGATGTCATGCAGGGGTACTACTTCTCCAAGCCCATGAAATATTCTGACTACCGGGAGTTTATCGCTATGAACCGCGGCAAGCTCTGAGAGAACCTTACAAGACTCAGGCGGGGACATTTCTGCCTCCGCCTGCTGCGCGTTATTCAGATGATACAAAAGGCGGTGGAGCATTGCTCCGCCGTCTTTTGTTCTTGAAATAAATATTACAGTACCTTGCTCAGGAAGTCCTGCAGCCGGGGATCCTTGGGACTGTCGAACAGGTCGGCGGGGCTGCCCTCTTCCAGGATCTTGCCCTCGGCCATGAACACCACCCGGTCTGCTACCTCCCGGGCGAAGCCCATTTCGTGGGTCACCACCGCCATGGTCATGCCCTCCTTGGCCAGATCCCGCATCAGGTCCAGCACTTCGCCCACCATCTCCGGGTCCAGTGCGCTGGTGGGCTCGTCAAAGAGCATCACCTCCGGGTCCATAGCCAGGGCCCGCACAATGGCGATACGCTGCTTCTGTCCGCCGGAGAGCATGTTGGGATACTCGCCTGCCTTGTCCGCCAGGCCGATGCGCTCCAGCAGGTCCATGGCCTGTACCTGGGCCTCCTCCGGGGTCTTTTTTTTCAGGGCCACAGGGGCCATGGTGATGTTTTGCAGCACGGTCTTGTGGGGGAAGAGGTTGAAGTGCTGGAACACCATGCCCATCTTCTGGCGGTGCAGGTTGATGTCCACGGATTTGTCCGCCAAGTCCACGCCGTCAAAGATGATCTGGCCGCTGGTGGGCTCCTCCAGCAGGTTCAGAGAGCGCAGCAGGGTGGACTTGCCGGAGCCGGAGGGACCGATGATGGCCACCACCTCGCCCTGATAGATGTCAAGATTGCAGTCGTTCAGGGCCTTCACGGTGCCGCCGTTGTACTCCTTCACCAGGTGCTGCACGGAGATCAGCTTATTGCTTGTCGCCACGACGCATCCTCCTTTCAATGGCTTCGATGGCCTTGGAGGCCGGGTAGTTGATGCAGAAGTAAATAAGAGCCGCAATGGTATAGGGTGCCAGCGTAATGTAGGTTCCGGTGGCTACGGTCTTAGACACGAACATCAGCTCCGCCATGCCCAGCATGGAGCAGATGGAGCTCTCCTTCACCATGGTCACGATCTCGTTGGCCAGGGCCGGGAGCACGTTCTTGATGGCCTGGGGCAGGACCACCAGCTTCATGCTCTGCCAGGAGGACAGGCCCAGGGAACGGGCGGCCTCCGTCTGCCCCTTGTCCACGGCCAGGATGCCCGCCCGGAAAATTTCCGCCACATAGGCCGAGCTGTTCAGGGCCAGGGCCACCACGCCGGGGACGAAACGGCTCAGATCCACAAAACCCAGAATGGTGACCCGGGGGATGGAGATCACACCGAAAAGACCAAAATAGATGATGGATAGCTGCACCAGCAGGGGGGTGGAGCGGAAAACGGCGATATATGCGCCGGAAATACACTGGATGACTTTGCTTTTGCTCAGACGCATCAGGGCCAGCAGCAGGGCGGGGATCACTGCTAGCGCCACGGATACCACGGCCAGCAGCAGGGTGTAGGCCAGGCCCTGCAGAAAATATCCGGCATAGGCGGGGAGGAAGGAGAAATTGAAAAAGCTGGTGCTGCTCATATCATTGAACAGATTGGTCCACCACATAAGCGTTCAGTCCTTTCTTTGGCGGGGTTTATATACAGTGCGAAAGTGCAAAGCCGCATAGCGGCTTTGCACCACGCATTGTGCATTAGAAATTCAGGAGCGGTATTCACTCAGGAGGGATCGGCAGCGGTGACTTCCTGCCACACATCCTTCAGAGCGTCAGCGGCGCTGATGAAGCTCTCCAGCTTGTTCTCTTCATTCATCTTGGCGATGGCTGCGTTGATGGAGGGCAGCAGACCCTTGGGGTCGCCCTTGGCCACGGCCACACAGTAGGGCTGAGCGGCACCCAGCTCGGAAGAAGCGTCAGCAATAACCAGGTCCTTGTTGGTTTCGGCGTACTGCTTTGCCACAGCGCCGTCTACCAAGATGGCATCCACCTTGCCATTTACCAGCTCGTTGACCATGTCGGTCACCAGCTGCAGGGGCACGGCGTTGGCACCGGTGAGCTTCTCTTTCACGATGTCCAGCTTGGTGGTGCCGGTCTGGCCGGCCACAGACTTGCCGGAGAAGTCAGCCAGGGTCTTGTAGGAAGCGGCGTCAGCAGCCTTCACCAGGATGGCGGGAGGCAGGTCGGTGTAGTAGGGGTCGGAGAAGTCAGCGCTCTTCAGTCTTTCACCGTCTGCTTCCATAGCGGCAATCACGATGTCGAAGTCACCCTTAACCAGGGAGGGCAGCAGGTAGTCGAAGGACATATTCTCCACCTTCAGCTCTTTGCCCATGTTGTCAGCGATGTACTGTGCCACGGAGATATCAATGCCGCCGTACTGCATGGTGCCGTCCTCGCCCTTGTACATGAACTCAAAGGGGGCATAGTCGGCGGAGGTGCCCATCACCAGGGTCTTGCTTCCCGTGTTTGTGTCTTTGTCAGTGTTGGAGGTGTTGTCGGCTTTCTTGCCGCAGGCTGCCAGGCTTGCTACCATCAGCAGAGCCAGGAGCAGGGATACGAACTTTTTCATCTTGTCATCTTTCCTTTCAATTTTTTGAAATGGTTCTATATGTTCCGCTGCACGGCTGCGCGGTATATAGATGAAATTTGTTTTGGGGCAGTGCCCCTTGACAATGCATACTATACACCTACGATGCATAAATGTCAACATGTTTTGCATAAAAAATTACTCTATCTGCTGATTTTATCAGTAATAATGAGATGATTTGCAAATTTAGATGGATAATATGTGCGAATGTCACAAAAAATGATGTGCATAAATGAATAAAAATGCACATATACAGAATGAAAGAGGCGGAGCCCGTTTGTTCGGGCCCCGCCTTGCAGAAGAAAGGGGGATATTAACCGGAAATGATGCGGCCGCCGCCATAGTAGCTGCTGCTCCAGTGGCTGCTGTAGAGAGAATCCACCTGCACGCCGTAATCGCTGGCGTGGATGAATTGACCGCCGCCTACATAGATGCCTACATGGCCGATGCCATAGTAGAAGAACACCAGGTCGCCGGGCTGCAGCGCCGAGCGGGAGACAGGCTCACACTGGTAGTACTGGGGGTTGGAGCCGTGGCTCAGGGAGATGCCGTAGTGGCCGTAGACCTGCATAGTCAGACCGGAGCAATCCGTTCCGGAGCGGCTGGCACCACCGTATACATAGGGGACGCCCAGGAAGGTATAGGCGTATTCCACCACGGCGCTGCGCAAAGAGCTGCCGCCGGAGACTACACCGGAGCCGAAGGACACGGAGGCGGAGGATACGGCAGCGGCCTTAGCCCGGGCGTCGATCTCTGCCTGGGTGCGCACGGCATCGGTGTCATCATAGTCCGCATAGGAAACGGGAGTGCACACGTCGGCGGAAACATAACCGCTGCTGTCTCCGAAGGTGACCAGGTACCACCGGCCGGTCTCATCGATCCCCTTGAGTCTGGCGACCTTGCCGGATTCAATAGTATCGTCGGTGGCGGTGGAATCGGCGCCGGATGTGTACAGGGTGGCATCGGCGCTGAGCTTCACGCCGTCATACTGGGCCAGCAGGGCCAGGTTGTCCGCTACCTGCTCCCGGGCCACCTGCTGGGCCTCCTCCTCGGCTTCCATTTCATCCAGCGCCATCAGCTGCAGCTGGGAGAGAGAGGCCGACTGAGCGCCTGCCGGAAGACCACTGGAATACAGCCGATCCATACTGGTGCGGCCGGAATCAAAGCCGCTTTGCAGGCCGATATCCTCCAGTACGGCCACAGCCTGCTGATAGTCCTGCTCTGTGGAATGGATGTCGGGGGTGCTGTCAGCATAGGCAATGGATACCGTGGAGATCAGCACAGACAGGGCAAGATACAGGCTGCATAATTTTCTGGACATAGGAAAAGACTCCCTTCTTTCCTTCGGAATCAAGGCTTGAATCATTGATCTGAAGGTAGTATACCATAAGTCTATCAAAAAAGCTACACAAAAATTACAAAATAATAACAAAATTTTCAAATGGTTAAAAATTACAAAAAGGAAGAAAAAAACAGGGCCCGACCGGAAAACAGTTTCTCTTGAACGGCCGGTTTTTTTCGATTATAATAAGTGACGAACACGAAAGGGGCGAGAGGGCTATATGAAGCTTACCATGCTGGGAACCGGCAACGCGGTAGTCACGGCGTGCTACAACACCTGCTTTACATTAGAGGAGAACGGGGCATTTTTCCTGGTGGACGGCGGCGGCGGGAACACCCTGCTGCGGCGGCTGGAGCAGGCGGGGATCGACTGGCGGACAATACGCACTATCTTTGTGACCCATAAGCACATCGACCATATCATCGGGATCCTGTGGATGATCCGCCTGATCTGTCAGGGGATGGCCCGAGGGGAGTATGACGGGGAGGCGGTGATCTACGGACATGGCGAGGTCATCAGCTTGCTGCGGGATATGGCGGGCAAGCTGCTGCAGGAGAAGCAGACTCGGTTTTTAGGTGAGAAGCTGCATTTGGTGGCGGTGGAGGACGGGGAGCGCCGGGAGATCCTGGGGAAAACCGTAACCTTTTTTGACATCGGCTCCACCAAGGACAGGCAGTTTGGCTTTTCCATGGAGCTGGGGGAGGGGAAAACCCTTACCTGCTGCGGAGACGAGCCCTTCCACGACAGGGAGGAAAAATATGTGCAAGGGAGCACCTGGCTGCTCCATGAGGCGTTTTGTCTGCACAGCCAGGCAGAGATATTTCATCCGTATGAAAAGCACCACTCCACGGTCATGGATGCCTGCGCCCTAGCGGAGAAAATGAAGGTGAAAAACCTGGTGTTGTACCATACGGAGGACAAGAACATTGCCCGGCGCAAGGAGCTGTATACCCGGGAGGGGACCATGTATTTCCATGGAAATCTGTATGTGCCGGAGGATCTGGAGACGATAGAACTGTGAGGCGTGAGGAAATGATCACGATCAGAAACGCTGCGATGGAGGATGCGGGGACGCTGCTGGAGATCTATGGGCACTATGTGCGCAGCACCGCCATCAGCTTTGAGTATGAAGTGCCCTCGGAGGTGGAATTTCGCCGGAGGATGGAGAACACCATGCAGCGCTATCCCTATCTGGTAGCGGAGCAGGATGGGCAGATCCAGGGCTATGCCTATGCAGGGGCCTTTAACGCCCGGGCGGCTTACGACTGGTGCTGCGAGACGACCATATATCTGCGCAGGGACGCCAGGAAGCACGGCATGGGGCGGATGCTGTATGACGCGCTGGAGGAGGCCCTGGGAAAAATGGGGATGATGAACCTCTATGCCCTGGTGGCGGTGCCTGAGGAGGATGACGAATACCTGAGTACCAACAGTCGGGATTTCCACCTCCACCTGGGATTCCGGGAGGCGGGGGTGTACCGCCGCTGCGGCTATAAATTCAGGCGGTGGTACAACATGTCCTGCATGGAGAAGATCATTGGAGAGCATGAAGCCGGGCAGCGGGCGGTGGTGCCGTACCCGATGCTGACGGAAAAGTGAGGACGAGGACATGAATGATGAAATTTTTATGAGAAAAGCCATCGAACTGGCCAGATCCGCAGTGGCACACGGCAACGAGCCCTTCGGCGCGGTGCTGGTGAAGGACGTTGAGGTGGTATTCAGCAATGAAAACCAGATCTATACCCGCCACGATCCCACGTTCCACGGTGAGGCGGGACTCATCCGGGAGTTCTGCGGGCAGACGGGCATTACCGATCTGCATGAGTACACGATGTACGCCAGCTGCGAACCCTGCTTTATGTGCAGCGGCGCTATGGTTTGAGTAAAGCTGGGGCGGCTGGTGTACGGCGCAAGCAATGACGACCTGGAGACCATGCTGGGCAACAGGGGCTGCAGGTGCTCGGCCATGGTGTTTGAAAACTCCTTCTGGCAGCCGCAGGTCACGGCCGGGGTGCTGCGGGAGGAGAGTCTGGCGATTTTGAGAGATTACTTTGCCGGACACAAAAAGGCTGACAGAGCGGAAAAAATAAAGAGCCGCAGGCATTTGCCTGCGGCTCTCTGCTTTAGCTGAGATATTATTCGATCTCCAGGCGCTTGGAGGTTTTCTCCTCCTTGGCTGCCTTGGGCAGGATCAACTCCAGCACACCCTTGTCGTATTTGGCCTTGATGGCGGAGGTATCGATGCCGGTGACGTTGAAGGTGCGGCTGTAAGAGCCGTAGCTGCGCTCGCAGCACAGGTACTTATCCCGCTTGTCCTTGTTCTCGTGCTCGGAATGACGCTCGGCGGAGATGGTCAGGGCATCGTCGTACAGATCCAGATGGATGTTCTCCTTTTCAAAGCCCGGCAGGTCGGCCGTGATCTTGAAATGATCGCCTTCATCGGTGACATCGGTGCGGAAGGAGTCGGTGAAAGTCCGGCTGAAGTTGCTCCACGGATCATCGAAGAAGTGCTTCTCGATCTTTTCCATCTCGCGGAAAGGATCAAATACGCTCAGTGCATGATTGCGATTCAACATAATAAAGACCTCCTATAGAAACTGTCTTGGATTACTTCATCTGTTCCCCTTGGAACAATTATGATTCTATGCCGGATGTGTGAACAAATCCTGCAATTCTTATGAACAAACTATGAATTTTAGCACTCGAGCATTGTGAGTGCTAAAACTGGAAATGCGGCACGAAAGCCGAAAAACTGCGGGGAGGATGTCCCCGCAGTTTTTCGATTTCATGTTTTGCCGCGGCAATGAGCGCAGCCTCCGCAAGAGCCGCAATTGCCGCCGCAGGAGTGCTTTCCCTGCTTGCTTTGGCGAATGAGGTAACGGATGATTAAAAAGATCACAGCAAGTAAGAGAAGGGAAATGACAATGGTTGAGAGATTGGAAGTCAGCCAATGCAGCATGAGAAAAACTCCTTTCCGAAAAATCTATTCAGACAGCCACCACTAAGTCCTCCAGAGAAGCTCCGGAGCTCAGATGGCGACAGTAGTCTGCCGTGCAGGATTTGAAGGCATGGAACATCCGACGGGCCTTGGCCACGTCGCCGTATACCTTCCACAGGCCGGAATATTTGCAGCTTCTGGCGCTGTTGGCGATGAAGCCGGCTACATCTTCCGGCGGGTAGCTGAGAAACAGCCCCACCTCATGGGGAAACTCTGCCTGCCGCCGCAGCCGCTGCACCAAACGGGTCACGCACATGGTGCTGGTGCCGCAGGGATACCCGGCATTGGCCAGAACCTGCCGGGCCAGATCGTTCTCCAGATCCCGCCGCAGATGGTCGGGACGGTAGAGATACAGCAGAGCGCTGCCGTTTTCGCAGCGGACCGGGAGCATACACAGACCCTTGGGTACCAGTATCCGGTTCATCCGGCGGATCTCATCCATAAGCTGTGCGCGGGAGTCATAGCGGCAGGGAAAAAGGCTGCCGGTTTTGATGCCGGCCAAGGTGGGCGCACACTGGCGGACGACCAATTCATCAGACATGGGATCGTCTCCTTTCACGGAACAGGATGCGCCGATTTGCCGACCGTATACCCGGAAATCTCAGGTGGTTAGATTTATCTAACTGATTGAATTTTAACAGATCTAACTGCCGCTGTCAACAGTTTTTTGAAAAATTTTTAAAGTTGCACAGAGGGGGGCAACCGGGTGGGCAACGACGACGAAAGGGGCGGGGGAATTGAGGGCTCAAACAGGCGGCGAGCATATAAAATGAGGAAAGGAATGAGAGAGATGGAACTGACGGTCAAGGTAAGGAAAAAGGTGGCCCAGGGGTGTGGACGACGGATCGTATGCGCCAACAGCGACTATACGGTCCGGTTTGACCTGGACGAGGAATGGTCGGGCTATGCGGCCAAAACCATGCGGGTGGACTATGGCAACGGGACATATACGGACGTGGTGTTCACCGGCGAGACGGCGGCGCTGCCGGCCCCAAGGGCGACCCCGGCGAACAGGGGCCGCAAGGGGAAAAAGGTGACACCGGAGCTACAGGCCCGCAAGGAGAGAAGGGTGCAACGGGTGCCACCGGCCCTCGCGGCCCCCAGGGGGAGAACGGTGCGGCCTTCACCTACGACATGTTCACAGCGGAGCAGCTGGCCGCGCTAAAGGGCGAGAAAGGCGACACCGGAGCCACCGGGCCGCAAGGCGCTACCGGCCCCCGCGGCCCGCAGGGGGAGACTGGTGCGGCCTTCACCTACGACATGTTTACGGCGGAGCAGCTGGCGGCGCTGAAAGGCGAGAAAGGCGACACCGGCGCTACCGGCCCCAAGGGTGACCCCGGAGAACAGGGGCCGCAAGGTGAAAAAGGTGAAACTGGAGCCACTGGGCCGCAGGGCGCCACCGGCCCTCGCGGCCCCCAGGGAGAGACTGGCGCAGCCTTCACCTACGACATGTTCACGGCGGCGCAGCTGGCCGCGCTGAAGGGCGAGAAAGGCGACACCGGAGCTGCCGGCCCCAAGGGTGACCCAGGCGCACAGGGACCGCAGGGAGAAAAAGGCGATACCGGAGCCACCGGCCCGCAAGGCCCCCGGGGCGAGAAGGGTGCCACCGGCCCGCAAGGCCCGCAGGGAGAGAAGGGTGCAACGGGGGACACCGGCCCGCAAGGCCCGCAGGGAGAGAAGGGTGCCACTGGCGCTACCGGGCCCCAGGGGCCCAAGGGCGACCCGGGGACTGTCACCGTGACCACCCTGGCCGTCACCGCCTCCGGCTCCTCTATGAAAAACGTAACCGGTGCGGCCAAGTATTTCCCATCCCTGGGCATGGGGATTCTCCGGGTATATGGCCTGACCAACGCGGCGCTGACGGCGGGGACGGCCTACGACGTGGGGAAAATCTCCGGCAATTTCCCCGTGGCGGTAAACGCTCTGAATGTGTACTGCGGGAAGCAGGTGGCCGCGCGGATCAACAGCTCCGGCATGGTGCAGATTCGGCCCCAGGTGGCCGTTGCCGCTGGCTATGACGTTTACATAGCGGGCGTATGGACATCCAACTAAAAAGGAAGAGAGGAAACAAATCACATGACGGAAACCATCATTGTGGCCCTGATTACCGGGGGCCTGTCGCTGCTGGGGGTAATTATCACCAGCAACAAAACCACCCGGGATGTGCAGACCAAGCTGGACAAGCAGCAGGCCGTCACCGACACCAAGCTGGATGAGTTGACCCGGGAAGTCCGGGAGCATAACAACTTTGCCCGACGGGTGCCGGTGCTGGAGGAGCAGATCAAGGTGGCAAACCACCGGATCGAAGATCTGGAGCGAAGTCATCAATAATTTTGTGTGGTGCCCGATTCGGGCACGGAAAGGAGCGAACCATGAAAATCCCTGACAAGTTGTATGACATTCTCAAGTGGGTGGTCATTATCGTGCTGCCCGCCATTGCCACGCTGTACGCGGCCCTGTCTGCCGTGTGGGCCTGGCCCTACTCGGAGGAGATCGTCACCACCATCACCGCCGTGGATACCTTCCTGGGCGCTGTGCTGTGCATCTCCACGGCTGCTTATCACAAGGAGGGCAGCGGCAATGGCTAAAGTATATCTGTCTCCCAGCGACCAGACCAATAACACCTACGCATATGGCGGTACCGCGGAGTCCGTCCAGTGCGGCAAAATCGCCGAAGCCTGCCGTAAGGCATTGGAGCGCTGCGGCGTATCCGTCAAGGTTGGACACATGATCTCCATGCAGCAGAAGTGCAGCGAATCCAACGCCTTCGGTGCTGATCTCCATGTGCCCATCCACACCAACGCCTTTAACGGAAAGGTGCGCGGCACACGGATGTTCTGCTACGACACTAAGGGGAAGGGTATGGCGGCGTGCAAGGCGATTTTTGCAGAGCTGGCGCCCCTTACCCCCGGCGAGAGCGAAAATATCAAGGCTGACCCCTCCCTGTATGAGGTGCGCGTACCGGCGGCGCCCACGGCCTACACGGAATGCGAATTCCACGATAGCGTAGAGGGCGCCAAGTGGATCGTGGAGAACACGGACAAGATCGGCGAGGCCATCGCCAAGGGTATCTGCAAATACCTGGGGGTGGCATTTCAGGAAAAAACGCAGTCCAAACCTGCGGCTGATACGAAGACCGGCGGAAAGCTCTACCGGGTGCAGGTAGGGGTGTTCAAGGAACGGCAGAACGCGGAAAAAATGCTCACCCGCCTAAAAAGTGCGGGCTTTGAGGGATATATCCGGGAGGAGAATTAATAAAAGAGGCCCGCCAGCATAGCTGGCGGGCCTCCTTTGTTTCACGGGGGAATTCCGTTTTGGACCGTTGGGCTTTGGAGAGCCGGAAGTACAGGACGCGGCGTTTACAGCAATCTCCCGGCCAGGCGGCCGCTGGACCAGGCCCACTGAAGATTATAGCCGCCGCAGTCGCCGTCAATATCCAGCAGCTCGCCGCAGGCGTAAAGACCCGGCACCAGGCGGCTTTGCAGGGTGTGGGGATCAAATTCGGAGGTATCCAACCCTCCGGCGGTGACCTGGGCCTGGTCAAAGCCGCATGTGCCGGTGACGGGGAGGGAAAAATCCTTACATGTTTCGGCCAGATGGGCCAGATCCAGGTCTGTCAGGGCGTGCAGGGGTGCGGCGGGGGAGAAACCGGCGGCCTTTACCACCACCTGGCCCAGACGGCTGTGGAGAACTCCGGCGAAGATGCAGCCGGCGGTCTGTTCGGTGACAAATTGGCCCGGCTTGGCATCCCGGCGGGCGCGCAGGTGGGTGAGGATCTCGCCCAGACTCTTTTCCGCCCACAGATCCAGATGCAGGATCAGGCCGTCGCCGCCGGTGGCGGCATAGCGGGAAATTTCAAACACAGCGGGGCCGCTGACACCGTACTCGGTAAAGAGAATTTCTCCCTCGTTTTCGGCCAAAGCCTGGCTGCCCCGGTGGAGGGCCAGCCGGGCGGGGGTCTTGACACCCTTGAGGGAGCGGGGATAGGTGGGATCGGTCTTGATCTGCACCAGGGAGGGGTACAGGGCCGTGCGGTGGTGTCCCAGAGACTTGGCCAGCTTATAGCCGTCCAGCACGCCGCCTACCTTGCTGCCAGCCGCGCCGCCGCAGGCCAGTATTACCTTATTTATATTCCGGCGCCTTTCTCCGGAGGCGAAGGTGACGGTGAAGACATCGCCCTTTTTGCGGATATCGGCCACCCCGTCGCCAGAGAGAAGGCGCAGGCGGGGGTGCTCCAGACCGTAGCGCAGCACATCCAGGACGGAATTGGCCATGTTGGAGCGGGGGTAAATCTTGCCGTCCGGCTCTGTGACTGTCTCCAGGCCCAAAGCGTCGAAATAAGCGAGCGTGTCCGCCACCGGAAATTGCTCCAGCGCAAAGTGGCAGAAGTCCGGGGACTGACCATGGTAGTGGCCGGGGGCGGCATGGAGATTGGTGAGGTTACAGCGACCGTTGCCGGTGGAGAGGAGCTTGCGGCCTACCCGGGACTGCCGCTCCGAGAGGAGAACGGTGTTCTGCGGGTCTTCCAGAGCCGTCAGCGCTGCCAGCATCCCCGATGCACCGCCGCCGATGATAAGAACGGTCCGGCTCATTGCTCTGCCTCCAGCCGCCGCCGGGTGAGATAGCCCTCCAGCATCAGGCTGGCAGCCACGGCATCTACGATCTTCTTGCGCTGCTTGCCGTTTTTGCCGTTTCCGAAGAGAATGGCGTGGGCCTCTACGGTGCTGCGGCGCTCGTCCCAGAGGATCAGGGGCAGGCCGATAGTCTCTTTGAGAACTTCGCCCAGGGCGGCGCATTTTTCCGCCCGGGGGCCCAGGGTGCCGTCCATATTCTTGGGGTAGCCCAGTACCAGGCGCTCCACGCCGTGCTCGGCGATGAGGGACTGGATTTGGGAAACCACCTCCTCCTGGCGGCGGGAGTTTATGACTGTGGTGAAGCCTGCCAGGGTCTCCAGACGGTCGGAGATGGCGATGCCGGTGTGGGCGTCGCCGTAGTCTATGGCCATGATCTTCATAGTGATTGCACCTTTCCAAAGCGCCAAGGGGCGGATTTTTCCTCTCTATCGTCAGTGTGCCGAAAAGTCTTTTCGACACACTGAATAAGTTTTTGAAACTCAGAAATAGTTTCAAAAACGATTGATTTCAATGGTGGGGACACCCTTCTTGGGCTTCCCTCACACACCCTTCCTTACCGCTTTCACAAACATACCGCTTTATCGGCAGCTTCATCATACCACCAGTTGGGGGCGATGGCAACAATTCCGATGATTTTCCCACAAAAAAATGTGGATTTTTTGCAAAAAACAGGTTGACCGCTTGCCAAAACAGTGATAAAATAAGCATTACCTGTGAGTATGGGCTTTTCTTTTTGCGCGCTTTTCGCTTCGGCGCGGGGGAGGGTTTTGCAGAGCAGGGAGGCAAACGGCTGATTCCGGTCTGCCGGGCAGCCCAATCTAATAAGGAGGTGCCGTTAGATGCGCGTGAAGATTACTTTGAGATGCAACGAGTGCAAGCAGAGAAACTACAACACGATGAAGAACAAGAAGAACAGTCCTGATCGTCTCGAGATGAACAAGTATTGCCCCTTCTGCAGAAAGCATACGGTTCACACCGAAACCAAGTGATTGGATGAAAAGAAAGGTTGTGTAACGATGGCTGAAGCTAACAAGGCAAAGAAGGATCGCGGCAAGTGGTTCCGCGAGATGAGAAGCGAGCTGAAAAAGGTCGTTTGGCCCGACGGCAAGACGACGGCGAAGAACACCGGTACGGTGATCCTGTGCTCTCTGGGCGTGGGCGTGTTTATCTGGGTGTTTGACGCGGTGGCCGTTCTGGCGGTCAAGACGCTGGTCGGCCTGTTCGCCGCTTGAGGAGCAGAACATGGCTGATAACGCAAAATGGTATGTACTTCATACCTATTCCGGCTATGAAAACGCGGTAAAGGCCGCCATTGAAAAATCTGTGGTCAACCGCGGCCTGGAAGACATGGTCCAGAAGATGGAGATCCCCCTGGAGACCGTGACCGAGGTCACGGAGGCAGGCGTCATGAAGGAAGTGGAGCGGAAGGTATTCCCCGGTTATGTGCTCATTAAGATGGTGCTGACCGACGATACCTGGCATCTGGTCCGCAATATCCGCGGCGTCACCGGCTTCGTGGGAGAGGCCAACAAGGCTATCCCTCTGACAGAGGAGGAAGTGGCCGCCCTGGGCGTGGAAAAGCACGAGACCGTGGTGCTGTATCATGTGGGCGACACCGTGAAGATCACGGAGGGCCCACTGGCCAGCTTCACAGGTATCGTGGAGGAGATCGAGCCCGAGAAGAACAAGGTTCGGGTGGTGGTCTCCATGTTCGGCAGAGAGACCCCGGTGGAGCTGGAGCTCGACCAGGTGGAGGTTCTGTCCTGAGGCGCAGCAGACTCTGCGCGTAATGGCCGGGGCATGACCACTCCGGCACAAGTGGGAGAGACGCCTGAGCGTCTCGCCAAAAGCGAACACGGCACTGGGCCGGTCGCTACCACATTATGAAAAAGGAGGTGCCTGTTATGGCACAGAAAGTCGTTGGTTATGTAAAACTGCAGATTCCTGCAGGTAAAGCAACTCCCGCACCCCCCGTTGGCCCCGCTCTGGGTCAGCACGGCGTGAACATCGCCGCTTTCACCAAGGAGTTCAATGAGCGGACGAAGAACGATATGGGTCTCATTATCCCCGTGGTCATCACGGTGTATGCCGACCGTTCCTTCTCCTTCATTACGAAGACTCCTCCCGCAGCCGTCCTCATCAAGAAGGAGTGCAACATTGAGTCTGGTTCCGGCGTTCCCAACAAGGAGAAGGTCGCTACCATTTCCAAGGCCTCTATTCAGAAGATCGCTGAGATGAAGATGCGCGATCTGAACGCTGCTTCCCTGGAAGCCGCTATGAGCATGATCGCTGGTACCGCACGCTCCATGGGCGTTGTCGTCGGTGAATAAGGAGGGTGTAAGGTATGTTTAGAGGTAAGAAATATCAGGAGAGCGCCAAGCAGATCGATAAGGCCGCTCTGTACGATCCCAAGGAAGGGCTGGAACTCATCTGCAAGACCGCTTCCGCTAAGTTTGATGAGACTGTCGAGCTGCATGTGAAGCTGGGCGTGGACTCCCGCCACGCTGACCAGCAGGTCCGCGGTGCCATCGTGCTGCCTAACGGCACCGGCAAGTCCGTGCGCGTGCTGGTGTTCGCCAAGGGCGACAAGGCCGAGGCTGCCAAGGCCGCCGGCGCCGACTATGTGGGCGATATGGATCTGGTGGAAAAGATCCAGAAGGAAAACTGGTTCGACTTCGACGTGGTGGTCGCTACTCCCGACATGATGGGCATGGTGGGCCGTCTGGGTAAGGTCCTGGGCCCCAAGGGTCTGATGCCCTCTCCCAAGTCCGGTACCGTGACCCCCGACGCCGCCAAGGCTGTCACCGAGGCGAAGGCCGGTAAGGTGGAGTATCGTCTGGACAAGACCAACATCATCCACTGCCCCATCGGTAAGGTCTCTTTCGGCGCGGACAAGCTCTTTGAGAACTACAGCGCCCTCATCGGTGCCATCATCAAGGCTAAGCCCGCTGCTGCCAAGGGCCAGTATATCAAGTCCTGCGTGGCCGCGTCCACCATGGGCCCCGGCGTGAAGATGAACGCCAACAAGCAGCTGTAATTTCCGCAGCACAAGGATATTTAAGGCTTGACAATCGCGCAGGCTTTAGATATAATATATGATGCGTTCCAAAGACAGCAGGTGGACTTGTCCGTAAGTCCTGCCGAGGATGGCAAATCGATTTTGATTGCTTTACCCCGTCCTTGTGTCTTTCGGCACAGGGACGGGTTTCCTTTTTTTGAACGCACCGACAATTCTCATGGAGGTGAAATCAAAGAATGCCCAACGCAAAAGTTCTGTCTGAAAAGCAGGCAATCGTAGCCGCTCTCACCGAGAAGATCCAGAATTCCGGCGCCGGTGTCATCGTGGACTACAAGGGCATCACCGTGGCAGAGGATACCGCTCTGCGCGTTGAGTGCCGCAAAAACGATGTGGAGTATTCCGTCATCAAGAACACCCTGCTGCGCTTTGCATTCAACAACTGCGGTCTCGCCGAGTTGGACGAGCAGCTCAACGGTACCACTTCTCTGGCTATCGCTGCTGATCCCGTCGCTCCCGCTCGCGTGATCGCTGAGTTTGCAAAGAAGCTCAATGGCCGGTTCGAGATCAAGGGCGGTTTCCTGGAGGGTAAGGTTGTCCCCATGGAGACCGTGAATGCTCTGGCATCCATCCCCGCACTGCCCGTGCTGCAGGCTCAGGTTCTGGGTACCATGCTGGCTCCCATTTCCGCTCTGGCTTGCGTCATTAAGCAGATCGCCGAGAAGCAGGGTGCTCCTGCCGAGGCTGCTGAATAATTCAGCCACTGACTACAAAAATATCTTACATTAGGAGGCTAATACAATGTCTGAGAAAGTTACTGCTATGATCGAAGAGATCAAGGGTCTGACCGTTCTGGAGCTGAGCGAGCTGGTTCACGCTCTGGAGGAAGAGTTCGGCGTTTCCGCCGCTGCTATGGCTGCTCCCGCTGCCGGCGCTGCTGCTCCCGCTGCTGAGGAGAAGACCGAGTTCGACGTGGTTCTGGTTGGCTTCGATGCCGCTCAGAAGATCAAGGTCATCAAGTCCGTCCGCGAGATCACCGGTCTGGGTCTGGCTGAGGCCAAGAAGGCTGTTGAGGAGACTCCCACCACTCTGAAGGAAGCCCTGTCCAAGGACGATGCAGAGAACATGAAGAAGGATCTGGAGGCCGTTGGCGCCAAGATCGAGCTGAAGTAATTTCGGACTCTGTTTATGATAAAAGAGATACCGCTTGTGCGGTATCTCTTTTTTGCGTCCTGGAGGATATGGGCACGAAAGAAGTGACGGCGCGAAATGCGATGTAAAATCTCCCCCGCGTCGAAGGGCACGGGGGAGATGACATTCAGGGAATCACTTTTTAAAGCTGTCCTTCAGGGAGACGCTGCGGTTGAAGACCAGGTGATCCGCCGAGCAGTCCCGGTTGTCCATGCAGAAGTAGCCGGTGCGCATGAACTGGAAGGTGGGGGCGTTGGTGCCGCTGCGGTTTTCCCGCTTGTCAAACTCGGCAGCCACGGCGGCCATGCCTTTTTCCACCTTACAGCCGGTGAGAACAGACAAGGAATCAGGATTCAGACAATCCAGGAAGTTCTTGTCCGGCCCGTCGGGCTGAGCGTCGGAGAAGAGGTTGTCGTACAGCCGCACCTCGGCATCCAGGCAGTTCTCCGCGTCCACCCAGTGGAGGGTAGCGCCCTTGACCTTGCGTCCATCGGCGGGATCACCGCCCCGGGAGTTGGGGTCATATTCGCACAGGACCTCGGTGACATTACCGTTTTCATCCTTGACGCAGCCGGTACATTTCACCAGGTACGCCCCCTTCAGGCGGCACTCGGGGCCGTCTGGGTACAGGCGTTTATACTTGGGGATGGGCTGCTCCAGGAAGTCGTCGGCCTCCATCCACAGGTGGCGGCTGAAGGTGATCTCATGGGTGCCCTGAGCGGGATCGGTGGGGTTGTTTTCCACCTGAAAAACCTCGCTCTGGCCCTCAGGATAGTTGGTGACGGTGAGCTTTACGGGCCGCAGGACGGCCATGGTGCGCTCAGCAGTGGCGTTCAGATCTTCCCGCAGGCAGTGCTCCAAAAAGCCGAATTCCACCACGTTGGGGGACTTGGCCACGCCGATGCGCTCACAGAAATTGCGGATGGAGGCGGCGGTGTAGCCCCGACGGCGCAGACCACCCAAGGTGGGCATCCGGGGATCGTCCCAGCCGGAGACCCGGCCGTCTTCCACCAGGGTGCGGAGCTTGCGCTTGGACATGACTGTGTGGTCGATACCCAGGCGTGCAAACTCGATCTGCCGGGGATGGGCAGGCAGCTCGCAGTGCTCGATGACCCAGTTATAAAGGGGCCGGTGGGCCTCAAACTCCAGGGAGCACAGGCTGTGGGTGATGCCCTCCAGAGCGTCCTGAATGGGGTGGGCGAAGTCATACATGGGATAGATGCACCACTTGTCGCCCTGGCGGTGATGGTGCATGTGGTTGATGCGGTAGATGACGGGGTCGCGCATGTTGAAGTTGCCGCTGGCCAGGTCAATTTTGGCCCGGAGGGTCATGGCACCGTTGGGAAACTCCCCGGCGCGCATACGCTGGAACAGATCCAGACTCTCCTCCACCGGACGATCCCGGTAGGGGGATACGGCGGGCACACCAATGTCGCCCCGGTTGGCCTTGAATTCCTCCGGAGTCAACTGGCACACATAGGCCAGACCTTTTTTGATGAGCAGCACCGCCTGGCGGTAGTCCTCCTCAAAGTAGTCGCTGCCATAGAAGAAACGGTCACCCCAGTCAAAATCCAGCCAGTGGATATCCTGCTTGATGGCCTCCACGAACTCCTCATCCTCCTTGGTGGGGTTGGTGTCGTCCATGCGCAGATTGCAGAGACCGCCGAACTTTTCCGCAGTGCCGAAATCGATGCACAGGGCCTTACAGTGGCCGATGTGCAGGTAGCCGTTGGGCTCCGGCGGGAAACGGGTGTGAACCGTCATCCCCTCGTATTGGCCCCCGGGCGCAAGATCCTCCGTGATGAAATTGTCAATAAAGTTGCTGCCCTCGCCGCGCTCCGGCTCCTGGGAGGGGACAGGGATCTTGTTTTCCTCACTCATGTTGTGCTGCTCCTTATCGAAAATGTAGACTGTGTAAAATCACCCTGCTATTATACCGTTTTCGGATGAAAAATGCAAGCACTCTGTTTCGTGGTAGCCCGGATGGTCGGCAGACGCCGCAGAATGATCAATGTCTGCCCACATAGCTCCAGTCATCCACGTGGTCATGGAGCAGGTACAGGTCATCCTTATAATCGGACTCCAAGGGATTGCCCTTGGGAGCGCTGGCCTTGTATTGATCCAGCACCCGGCGGGATTTCTCCGGCGGCTGAATGGTGCCTGCGCCGGCGATGCAGCCGCCGGGACAGGCCATGCCCTCCAGCAGATAGCCATCATATTTGCCAGTGCGGGCGATGCGCAGCATCTTGCGGCACTCCCGCAGACCCTCGGCGTACACGGTTTTGACCTCCCGATCCGGATCCAACCGGTGAATGACCTCCTCCACGGCCTTGGCCACGCCACCGGAAGCGGCAAACCCAACACCGGGGGAAGAAGCTTCATAGTTGGGGCGTGTGTCGGGGATCTGGGAAAAGTCGATGTTCTTGGCCTCCATCATACCGCGCAGCTCCTCAAAGGTCAGCACAAAGTCCACATCGCTGCGAACGCTGCGGCGGCATGCCTCCAATTTTTTGGCGGCGCAGGGGCCGATAAAGGCGATTTTGCAGTCCGGGTGGCGTTTCTTCTGCAGCCGGGCCGTCAGCACCATGGGTGTCATGGTCATGGAGATATAGGGCGCTGCCCCGGGGAACTCCTTCTTGGCCATGACCGACCAGGCAGGGCAGCAGGAGGTGGCCATGTAGGGCTGCTTTTCGGGGATATTCTTCATGAATTCCTCCGCTTCCTCGATGGCGCACAGGTCTGCACCCACGGCGACCTCCTCCACCGACTGGAAGCCCAGCATTTTCATGGCCGTTACGATCTGCCCGGGGGTAACCTTCTCGCCAAATTGGCCCCAGAAAGCCGGGGCAATGAGAGCGATGACCTTATCGCCGCCGCGCATGGCGTGGATGAGCTGGAAAAGCTGTCCTTTATCCACAATAGCGCCAAAGGGGCAGTTCACCAGACACATGCCGCAGCTGACGCATTTGTCGTGGTCGATCTCTGCCCGGCCATACTGATCCTTGCCGATGGCGTCCATACCGCAGGCCTCCTGACAGGGCCGCTCAAAGCGGATGATGGCCTGGTAGGAGCAGGATGCTTTGCACTTGCCGCACTTGATGCACTTACTCTGGTCGATCTCCGCCCGGCCATGGAGAAAGCTGATGGCATTCTTGGGGCAGGAATTGGAGCAGTGGTGGGCCAGACAGCTCTGGCAGGCGTTGGTCACCTCATAGTGGGTGTCCGGGCAGGCGTGGCAGGCGTATTTGATGATATTGATCAGGGGCGGCTCATAGTATCGCTCCCGGATGGCGGTTTTATCCGCGGCATCGGACAGCGACTCCTGCTGTGAGGAGGAGCGCAGACTATGGCCCATGGCCAGCCGAATCCGCTCCGCCACAATGGCCCGCTCCAGAAAGATGGAGTCCCGTTCATTACCCGGATCTCCCGGCAGGATCTTGTGGGGCAGCTTATCTACACGGTGGTAGTCACCCCCCTCATAGGCCAGCTTTGCCACTTCGGCAAAGACTTGCTTGCGCATGTCCGCAATACCGCAGTATATATTTCTCATGGAAGTCCCTTTCTTACTTTTGTCATTTTTTTCACTTAGTATTATATCAGTTCCGCAGCTGCATGGCAAGGGGGAGGATATGATTTTACTATCAAGAGGATAAAATGTTATCATTCGTAGACGACTGCTCTCCAGTCAGGGCTGTTTCCAGTTTTCCCAGGGCGCGTTTTTCGATGCGGGATACATAACTGCGGCTGATGCCGAACACCGCGGCTACCTGCCGCTGGGTTTGCGGCAGATATCCACCCAGTCCGTACCGGCGGCGGATCACCTCCGCCTCCCGTTCTGTCAGGCAGCTGTCCACCAGCTGCCGTATGCGTATCTGCTCCTCCCGGTCAGCCATATCGGAGAGCATGGTGTCATCACTGCCCACCACGTCCATCAGGCACAGGGCATTTCCGGCGGTGTCACTGTCGATAGTGTCGGACAGGGATACCTCACTCTGCAGTTTTTTGCGGCTGCGAAAGTACATGAGAACCTCATTCTCAACACATCTGGATGCATAGGTGGCCAACCGAATTTTCCGGTCCGGTCGGAAGGTATCCACGGCCTTGATGAGCCCGATGGTGCCGATGGAGATCAGATCCTCCTGCTCAGCGGACTGAGTATAGTATTTCTTGATGATGTGGGCTACCAGGCGCAGATTGTGCTCCACCAGGATATTGCGGGCCTCCAGATCGCCTGCCAGGCTTCGCTCCAGATACAGCTGCTCCTCCTTGGCACTCAGCGGCTTGGGGAAGGAACCGGGGTTGCCCGTAAGGCGCAGCGTCAGAAACAGGCTGTTGGCCAGCAAAAGCAGCGCTGCAGACAGCATAAGCATCTCTCCTTTCCCTGCATCCTATGTCACCAGGGGAAGTCCCTATACAAAAACCTCCAGAGCCGCAAGTGGCTCCGGAGGCTTCTGCATAACGCTCAATAGCTCTGCTCCATGGCAAAGGCCACCGGAGGGAGCAGGCGGATTTCTCCGCAGATCTCGTCGGTCTTCATTTTACTGTCTGCAGGCACCTCCAATTCAAACCCAATATGGCCCGGCAGGCCGCTTTTGGCCGTCATAGCCCGGACGGTCTCAATTTCATAATTCTTTCTGACGTGATCTAAAAAGCCGTTGATGGCCTGCTCATCCCGGAGCTCAGTATACAGAACGTCCTTCGTCAGCTTTTTGTCCCTTTCCAGGGAGGGCAGGACAATATTGGTCACCAGCACCAGGGCAACGCCGACCAGTGCAGCGCCGTAAAAACCGACCCCCATGGCCAGGCCGATGGCTGCGGTGGTCCACAGCCCTGCCGCCTTGGTGAGGCCTGTGATGTGAGCCCGGCCCCGCACGAGGATCATGCCGCCGCCTAAAAAGCCGATGCCGGAAACGACCTGGGCGCTCAGACGCATGGGGTCGGAATCCAGACCCAGGTTCTCCGTGGTGTACAGCCCCACCAGAGCGGTCAGAGCCGAGCCTATACACACGAGGATATGCGTGCGCATACCTGCTGCGCGGCCCTTCACGGCCCGTTCTGTGCCGATCAGTCCGCCCAATACCGCCGCCAGCAGCAGCCGTACCATGGCGGAGAGAAAATTGGTCTCCTGCAGCGTTTGTATGACCTGTGCCATGGATGATCCTCCCTTGTTAATCGTATGCATAGATTATGGCACAGATTGCGGCTCTATGCAACCATGGACCGGCCCAAATTTGGCTTTATAATGGGTGGGGAGATTGGATTTATTAAATGAGAAACCCAGTAAAGCGGTAGATTTTTTATCTTTAATTTTCAGTTTTAGCGCTGTTTTTTGGACTGTTCGGTTGACAATTCCTGTCGGTGCTGTTAAAATATTATAATAAAATACGCATCGTGCGCTTTACTTCTTATTAAAGCAGGTGATCAAATGCTGCACAAGGAAACAAAAACAGACAGGAACAAGCGCTTTGCAAGGATCTGGAGTCTGTCCCGTTCCGACGCCGGGAAAACGCAGGAGTATATGGCCAACGGCCTGGGTGTCAGCAAGAAGACCATTCAGAACTGGGAAAAGGGCGTCAGTGCGCCGGATCTGTACGAGGGGGCTGAGTGGTTTCGGGTGTTGGGGAGCAACCCCATGCCCTACTATCTGGCCTTTCTGTATCCGTGGCTGTTTGACGGCATCAAGCCGGAGGACGACGACCAGGAGATCGAGGAGGCACTGCTGTTTCTGGTGAAGAACATGACCTCTCTGGAAAAGAGAGAGCTTCTGTATCTGATGGCCGGGCGGCACGGCAGTCCGTGGTACTCGCTGCTGCAGATGTTCACGGCCCACTGCCACTGCTCGCTGCGCTCCCGGGTTACCGCGGCCCGCACCATCCTGGAGAATTATGAAATGGACAACGCCTGCGGCAGCGTCGTGTGTCCGGACAATGTGCAACCGGATATGAAGATGCTGCACCACGCCGTGGAGGAGGGAAAACAGTCTGTTTTCAACCAGCTCTCCGGCTATACCAATGTGGAAGTGCCTAAGGATGAATGATCCCGGCAGCTGAATGGCTGAATGGCCTGATCCCCCTCCGCCGCTGCGGAGGGGGATTTTTTCGTCCGCCCGGGGGAGCGAACCCTTGTTATTGCAGGGGCCATTTGCTATAATAATAGAATCGGAAGGGGGGAGGAGCCGTGCGCTCACTGGCAGCAATTGCATTTTCGTTTTCCGGGGCGATCCTGCTGCTGTCCCTTCTGCCGGCGGGGTCTTGGCCCCTGTGGGCGGCCGGGGTGCTGGCCTTGGCGGGCGGTGGTCTGCTTTTTCTTCCCAGGCTGTGCCGGACCAAGCGCCTGCGGGTCTACCTGCCCCTCATCATCCTGTCTATGGCGGCGGGCTTTCTGTACGGATGGGCCTGGAGCTGTTTGGTGGCGGATCCCGTCCGGGAGAAATGCGGAGATAACCACCTGTTTTCCGCCACGGTCTGTGACTGGCCGGAATCTACGGACAGCGGCTGGCGGGTGACGGTGCGCCTGACGGATGCAAAGGGCGCGAAGGCTATGTGCTATCTGAATGACGATGCTGCGGCCGGGCTGGAACCGGGGCAGGCGCTTTTGGGTACCGCCTACTGGCAGGATGCTTCGGTAATTAAAAGCAAGGAGCTGTCCACATTTACCGCCCGGGGCGTGTTTGCGTTGCTGTACTGCAAGGAAATGCCTTCGGTGACGCCCGGCCAGGCCGGCTCACTGCGGTATCTGCCCCAGCGGGCGGAGAAGGCATTCCGGGAGAAGATCGCCCGGATCTGGGCGGACGGCACCGTGGCCGGACTGCTGCAGGCGGAGCTTATCGGCGACCGCAGCAGCATATCCCAGGAGCTGTCGAACCGGTTCTCCGAGGCGGGCGTGAGCCATCTGTTTGCCGTATCCGGGCTGCACTGCGCGTTTTTGCTGACGCTTCTGTCCCTGCTCATCGGACCCCAGCGGCGGCGCATGCTGGCTGCCGTGGGTATCGCGACCCTGCTGTTTTACATGTTCATGGTGGGCATGACGCCCTCGGTGGTGCGCGCGTGTATCATGCAGTTTTTCCTGCTGCTGGCGCCCCTGTGCATGCGGGATGCCGATCCGCCCACCTCTCTGGCGGCGGCGCTGCTGGTGATCCTGCTCTTTAACCCCTATGCCATCGCCAGCGTGAGCCTGCAGCTGAGCTTTTCCTCCATGCTGGGGCTGATCCTGGTGACGCCCCGGGTCTACGATTTTTTCAGTCAGCGCATCAAACCTGAAAAACGATGGCTGCGGGCCGTGTGCGCCTTTCTCTTGGGTACATTCTCCTCTACGCTGGGGGCCATGGTGTTCACCGTACCGCTGACGGCGTACTATTTCGGAGTTTTCTCCACCATGGCGCCCCTGGCCGGGCTGTTCTGCATTCCCCTGGCATCGGGGAATTTCATGGCGGGCTTTTTGTCTGTGCTGCTGGGCTTCGTGTGGCTTCCGGCGGCCCGGATATTGGGCTATGTCAGTCTGGCGCTCAGCAGGCTGTTTCTGCTGGTGGTTCGCCTGGCGGACGCCGTCCCCGGCCATGCGCTGTATACGGACAGCAACCCCTTTCTGGTCTGGTGGCTGCTGTTTGTGTATGTCCTGTTCATTTTGTGTGCCGTGACCCGTGACCGGGCCAGAAAATACCTGGTGGCGGCGGTGCTGTCGATTTTGGCCTTGGTGCTGTGCGTCCAGATGCGCACATCGGAGTATCACAGCGGTCAGCTGACGGCGGTGGCTGTAGACGTAGGCCAGGGGGCCAGCACGCTGCTCCTGTCCGGAGAGGACGCGGTTTTAGTGGACTGCGGCAGCAGCAATCGCTACCGTCATCCGGCGGGCCAGGTGCTCTCGCAGCTGGGGAGCATGGGTGTGGACCATTTGACCGCCGTCGCGGTGACCCATTATCATGCCGATCACACCAACGGCCTGCCGGAGCTTTTGGGTCGGGTGCAGGTGGACAGGCTCTACCTGCCTCAGATGGAGGATGAGTACGGCGTGCGGGACAAGCTGACAGCCCTGGCGGCGGAAAAATATATCGAGGTGATATTTGTCACGGCGCTGCAAACCGTTCCAATGGGGGAGAGCAGCCTGACCATCTATCCCCCGGTGGGCACCGGGGATCCCAACGAGCAGGGACTGACCTACCTGTGCAGCAGCGGCGAGTTTGACCTGCTCATTACCGGGGACATGTCCGGCCAGACGGAGCTGGCTCTGGCGGAGCGGTACGACCTGCCGGATGTGGAGGTGCTGATGGTGGGACACCACGGCTCCCGGTACAGCTCCCAGCAGGAGTTTCTGTCCGCCATTTCCCCGGAGGCGGCCATCATCAGCGTGGGCGACAACAGCTACGGCCATCCCACCGACGCAGCCATCTCCCGGCTGAAGGCGGCTGGCGCGGCAGTCTACCGGACGGATGACCAGGGCTGTATCACCGTGACGGTGCATAAGCAATGAAGAAAGGAGCCATATGCTATGGCAGCGGAAAAAAGCAGATCTGCCGGGAAAAACGCCGCCTATGACAGGCTGCGCAAGGCGATCAAGGAGAAAAACCCCGCCCGGGCCTACCTGTTTTACGGGGAGGAGAGCTATCTGCGGCAGACATATGTGCAGCAGCTGCAGGGGCTGCTGATCGCCGGGGGCAGCGAGGAGTTTAACCTCCACCGCCTCTCCGGCAGCCGCATCACGGCCCAGGATGTGATCGATGCCGTGGAGACCATGCCCATGATGGCCCCCAGCACAATGGTCACGGTGACGGATTGGGATATTTTCAAGCTGGACGAGGTGCAGCGCAGCCAGCTGACCGGCCTTCTGGAGGATCTGCCGGACTACTGCACGGTGCTGTTTATCTACGACACGGTGCCCTATAAGCCGGATCGAAAGATGAAAAAGCTCACCGCAGCCATCGACAAAAATGTGGAGGTGGTGGAGTTTCAGGGTCAGTCCCGGGATGCGCTGGTGCGCTGGCTGCAAAAGCGCTTCCGCGCGCTGGACCACGATATCGACCAACCCACGGCGGACTATATGCTCTTTTACTGCGGCTCCATGATGGATAACCTCGTGTGCGAGGTGGGCAAGGTGGCGGCCTATGCCAGAGCGCCGCAGATCACCACCGCGGATATCGATGCCGTGGCGGAGCCGGTGCTGGATGCCCGGATCTTTGACATGACCAACCACATATCCGCCCGGGACTATGACAAGGCCGCGGCGGTGTTGGGCGACCTGCTGCGGATGCAGACGGAGCCCATCGTGATCCTGGGGGCCATCGGCAAGGAGCTGCGCCGCCTGTATACCGCCCGGATGGCCCTTGACGGGGGCAAGGATCGATTCTGGCTGATGGAGCTGTGGCAGATGCGCAGTGATTACCCGGCCAAGCTCCTGCTGCAGGCTGCCCGTCATGTGGACCATGCCTGGTGCAAGAGCGCGCTGACTGCCTGTCAGACGCTGGACCGGCGGATGAAGAGTGAGAAGAATATTGACCGGGAGGGTGAGCTGGTGCGATTTGTCATGGAGCTGGCACAGGGATGAATAAGCCGCGCATTGAAGAGGTGATCGTAGTGGAGGGACGCTACGACAAAAATATCCTCTCTCAGGTGGTGGATGCCACCATCGTGGAGACCGGCGGATTTTCTGTGTTCAATGACCGGGAGAAGCTGGAGCTTCTGCGAAAGCTTGCCCAAAAGCGGGGACTGATCTTGCTGACAGACTCTGACGGCGCCGGCTTTGTGATCCGCAACTATCTCAAGGGCGTCCTGCCCAGAGAGCGGGTCAAGCAGGCGTATATCCCGGACGTGGCTGGCAAGGAGCGCCGCAAGCGCAAGGCCGGCAAGGAGGGAAAGCTGGGCGTGGAGGGGATGACGCCGGAGGTGCTGCTGCAGTCCCTGCGCCGCAGCGGCGCAACCTTCGCCGGGGACGAGCCTCCCCCCCGAAGGCCCGCCATCACCAAGGCGGATCTGCTGGACCAGGGCCTCATTGGCCCGGGCAGCACCCAGCGGCGCCAGGTGCTGCTGCGCCGGCTGGAGCTGCCGGAGCATTTGACCGCCAACGCACTGCTGGAGATGCTGAATCTACTGATGGACAGGGAGGAATTCTATGAAATGCACGGAACCGCTGGAAATTGAGCGCCGGTTTCTCATCCGGCGTCCCTCGGAGGAAGAGCTGCGGCGGCGCTGTGGCCACATCTATCGCATGGAGCAGACCTATCTCCTGGCCCCGCCCCACCAGACGGAGCGGGTCCGGCGGCGGGAAGGGACGGAGGTGGCCTTTTTCCACACGGTGAAGATTGACCGCACGGCCTGCACCCGGGTGGAGCGGGAGGAGGAGATCACCCCGGAGGAGTATGAGCGCTATCTGGAGCGGCGTGATCCCATGACCCAGACCATCAGAAAGGTGCGCTGCTGCCTGTCCGAGGGTCCATACACCTTTGAGATCGATCTGTATCCCTTCTGGCCCCATTACGCGGTGATGGAGGTGGAGTTGCCCCGGGAGGATGCACCCTTCCGCTTTCCCGATGGCATCTGCGTGGTGCGGGAGCTGACCGGCGACCGGCGCTTCAGCAACGCGGCCCTGGCCAGGCACATCCCCTCGGAGGGAGAGCTGCTTTGAGTAAAAATTTTTCCATAACGTAGAGAAAAAGGGCGGTTCCGGTGGAACCGCCCTTTTTTGAGACTGTCGATAAAGTGATATATTTGCGATAACGGTAAGGAAGGGCGTGTGAGGGAAACCCAAGAAGGGTGTCCCTCACCATTAAAATCACAATGTTTTGAAACTTTGAAAAAGTTTCAAAAACTTAGGCAGCGTGTCGAAAAACCTTTTCGACACGCTAAAGGACGGCTCCGTCGGAACCGTCCTTTATTTTTTCAGCGGTGGAAAAGACCGTGCTTTTCGTAGGGCTTGGCCTCCACGCTCTTTACCTCGTAGCCGGTGTCGGCGATGGCCTTGCGCAGGGCATCCTCATCCAGCGGCTCCGGGGAGATGATGGTGGCGGTGCCCTTGGAGTGAGACGCACTGACCTTCTTCACGGTGAACTTGTTGCGGATGGTGTCGCACACATGGCTCTCGCACATGCCGCACATCATGCCGTCGATCTTCAGTGTTGTTTCTGTCATAGTAAAGTACCTTCTTCAGGCAGATTTTGCTTTTTTCTTGCTGGGGAATTCTATCTGCGCCAGCACCACAGCAATGAGCATCAGCACACAGCCCACCAGCTCCTTGCCCGTCATGGTCTCGTGGAGGAAGATGGCTCCGGACACCGCGCCGAACACGCTCTCCAGGCTCAGCAGCAGCGCCACGATGGTGGGGTTGGAGTCCTTCTGGGCCAGTATTTGCAGGGTGTAGGCCACACCGCTGGAGAAAACGCCTACATACAGGATGGAACCGATGCAGGGGGTGATGTCCGCCCAGGTGGGATGCTCAAAAATCAGCATTAGTATAGCCGAAAGAACGGCGCAGGACAAGAACTGAATGCAGCTCATTTTCACGCCGTCGACCTTTTGGGTGAAATAGTCGATGACCAGGATGTGCAGCGTGTAGCCGAAAGCGCACAGCATCACCAGCAGGTCGCTGGGAGCGATGGAAAAGCTGTCCTTGATGCACAGGCAGTAAAGACCCGCCACGGCCAGCAGAACACTGATCCACACCGTGGGGGAGACTCTCTTTTTCAGAAACAGACCGCAGATAGGCACCAGCACCACATAGAGCGTGGTGATGAAGCTGGTTTTGCCGGCGCTGGCCCCGGCCACCATGCCCAGCTGCTGCAGATTGCAGGCCAGAGCCAGAGCGATGCCGCAGCATATGCCGCCCAGCACCAGTCCCTTCCACCCGGCTTTTTTCTCCTCGGGCGTCTGCTGGATCTCCGGCTCCTTGCGGACCATCCGGAAGATCTGTACCACCACCAGCAGCGCCAGAAAACCCACAAAGGAACGGGCGGCGTTGAAGGTAAAGGCGCCTATGTGCTCCGTGCTGGTGCTTTGAGCTACGAAGGAGGAGCCCCAGATCATGGCAGTGATAATGGGAAATACCACCTGGCGAACTTGATTGTGTTTCATAGTGCTTTCCTTTCTCTATTCCAAGTCTCTATTCCGAATCGCTTTCGTTGGGATCAACAGGATTCACATGCCAGCGGAACTTGTGCTCCGTGCCGTGGAGCAGACGGCGGATATTTTCTCTGTGGCAATAGATGACCAGGGCCGCCACCACCGCGCACAGGCCGGTCAGCAGCGGGTCGTGGTGAAAGACGAAGAACGCCGTGACTGGCATACTGGCCGTAGCTGTGATGGAGCCCAGGGACACATACCGGGTCAGCAGCCACAGCAGGACGAACAGTCCCCAGGCGATGAGCCCCATGCGCCAGTCCAGCATCCACACCAGTACGCCGCCGGAGAGGATGCCCTTTCCGCCCTTGAGCCCGTAGTACGCCGGGAACATGTGCCCCAGCTCACAGCCGATGCCTCCCAGCAGCACGCCCAGGGTCCATCCGCCGTTGGTGCACAGCATCAGGTATCCGCCGATGAGGCAGGAGAGAACGGTTTTGGCCATATCACAGCCGATGACGATGAGGGCGTATTTGGCGCCGTAGGTGCGGTAGAAATTGGTGAGCCCGGCGTTGCCGCTGCCGTGCTTGCGCACATCGTCCCGGATGATGAAGTGGGAGGTGACCACCGAGCCGTTGAAGCAGCCCAGCAGGTACGACACCAGCAGTGTCAGCCCTACCACAAAGCAGATGGACAGTTTAATTGTCATCATCTCCCTTCTGGCGGATGGAGAGGATGATGGGAGTACCCTCCAGGCCGAACACGCTGCGGATCTGGTTTTCCAGATACCGCTGGTAGGAGAAGTGGAACAGCTTCTTGTCGTTGCAGAAGATGACAAAGTGGGGAGGCTTGATGCCCACCTGGGTCATATAGTAGATTTTCAGCCGGCGGCCCTTGTCCGTGGGGGGCTGCACCCGGGTCTGGGCGTCAGCCAGAACGGAATTGAGCATACCCGTGGTGATGCGGGTGGAGGCCTGATTGTTCACATAGTTTATCAGCTCAAACAGCCGCGCCACCCGCTGGCCTGTGAGGGCGGAGATGAACAGAATGGGCGCGTAGGTCATGTAGCTCAGATCCCGGCGGATGTCCTCACGCATGCGGTCCATGGTTTTGCCGTCCTTTTCCACCATGTCCCACTTGTTCACCACGATGATGCAGGCCTTGCCCGCCTCGTGGGCCAGGCCCGCAATCTTGGTGTCCTGCTCGGTGACGCCGTCGTTGGCGTCAATGAGGATCAGGCACACATCGCTGCGTTCAATGGCCATGGTGGCCCGGAGAACGCTGTACTTCTCAATGGCATCGTCCACCTTGGACTTTTTTCGCATACCGGCAGTGTCGATGAAGTTATATTTGCCTGTCTCGTTTTCAAAGTAGGAGTCGATGGCGTCCCTTGTGGTGCCCGCCACATTACTGACGATGACCCGCTCCTGGCCCAGGATGCGGTTGGTGAGGCTGGACTTGCCCACATTGGGCTTGCCGATGATGGCCACCTGGATCACATCGTCGTCCTCTTCCGTCTCGTCCTCCGGCGGGAAATATTTAAGGCATGCGTCCAGCAGATCGCCGGTGCCGTGGCCATGCACGGCGGATACGGCGATGGGGTCGCCCAGACCCAGGTTATAGAACTCGTAAAACTCCGGATCCACGGTGCCGGTGGCGTCCATCTTGTTCACCGCCAGGACAACGGGCTTTTTGGACCGCTGGAGCATCCCGGCCACCTCCTGGTCGGCGGCAGTCATGCCGGTCTTGATGTCCACCACCAGGACAATGACGGTGGCGTTTTCAATGGCGATCTGGGCCTGCTGGCGCATGAAAGCGAGAATTTGATTGTCGGTGTTGGGCTCGATGCCGCCGGTGTCCACCAGGGTGAACTTGCGGCCGCACCAGTCGCTCTCGCCGTAGATGCGGTCCCTTGTGACGCCGGGTGTGTCCTCCACGATGGAAAGACGCCGGCCGATCAGCTTATTAAACAGCATGGACTTGCCCACATTGGGCCGGCCCACGATAGCAATCATAGGTTTTGCCATAGGTTTACCTCCTTATAATCCGAAAATGGCGTCGCACAGGTCGAAGCCATCGATGCCCACCACCTGCACAGGCGACTCCAGCGCCTGAGAGAGCTGGGGCACGGTCCAGTCGTCCAAAAATACATCCTCCTGGTGTCGGAGCATGTGCAGGGGGATCAGCACCCGGCCCAGGGGCTTGTGCGCCTGGAGCTGGGCCGCCAGATCCTGCCCGGTCAGAAGACCGGCCACATCTATGGTGCGACCGAAAAAGTCGTTGTCTATTCCCACTACTTTGCCCTGCACCTGGGGAAACCGCTGCTGTACCATCTGGAGCAGATGGCCCATGAAGCCTTCGGCGGCCCGGCCGGTGGCGATGGTGAAGGGGGAGGGAGCAGACGGCTCGTCCATGAGCTCCATGGCCCGGAGCAGGTCGCTCTCCAGGGAGCGGAGCATCCCCACACCGTTTTCCAGCTGCCGGTAGCCCTCGTAGTAGTCGTCTCCGGGGAGCTCGCGTCCGGCACGGAGGAACAGCTCGTCGGCGCAGAAGAAGCGGCGGGTGCCGAAGCGACGCAGGTTTTCCTGGCCGAACTCCTCGGCGATGGTCAGAATTTCTCCCGCGCATTGCGCGTCCACAGGCTTCAGCTTGGTCAGACCCTTGCGGTATTTGGTGATGCCCACGGGCACCAGAGAGCAGGAGGAGAACTCCATCTCCGTCAGATCCCGCAGGGTTCGCCGCAGCTGGTCGCCGTCGTTCCAACCGGGGCAGACCACGATCTGCCCGTTCATCACGATGCCCGCCTTGCAGAAGGCGCGGATGTAGTCCAGGCTGCGTGTGGCGTTTTTGTTCCCCAGCATGGTGCAGTGGAGCTGGGGATCCGTGGTGTGAACGGAGACATTGATGGGGCTGATGCGCAGGTCGATGATACGCTGAGCCTCCCGCTCGGTGAGATTGGTGAGGGTGATGTAGTTGCCCTGGAGGAAGCTGAGCCGGGCATCGTCGTCCTTAAAATACAGAGTCTCGCGCATGCCCGGGGGCATTTGATCCACGAAGCAGAAGATGCAGTGGTTGGCACACGAGCGCATCTCGTCCATGAGATAGGTGTCAAAGTTCAGACCCAGATCCTCCCCCTCGGCCTTGCGGATGGTCAGCTTTTGGGTGGAGCCGTCCTCATTTTTCAGGGCCAGATGGCTCACGGGGTCGTACCCGTAGAACCGGTAGTCCAGCACATCCACCACGGCGTGGCCGTTGATGGATAAAAGCTGTTGCCCCGGCCGCAGGCCTGCCCGCATGGCGGGGCTGCCGGGGTCTATGGAGGTGATGATGGTGCTCATAGGTGCGTCTCTCCCCAAAAAACGGCATAATGCCACATAATAACTATACAATTATAGCTGCTTTGTACCCGGCACGCAAGCACTTTCTATATATAATAGTATATACATATTTTTGCCAAAAGTAAAACGAATCATTGTTATGGATCAAATGAAAAAAATAAATGGATGAGAGAAGGAAAGCGGAAGGGGGAAACGCGTAGGGGCGACCCGGTTGC
>ENA-UONZ01000117-UONZ01000117.1-human-gut-metagenome-genome-assembly--contig:-C93old-NODE-117-length-137962-cov-16.042884_pt1 | contig 137962 bp, 118 predicted proteins | sample MGYA00242468_ERZ724015 | MGnify/ENA metagenome assembly ERZ724015
CGACCCTCTGCTTGTAAGGCAGATGCTCTGAACCAGCTGAGCTAAACGCCCTTTAAACTTATTTTTTTCGTTCGCTTTATCTCTCTAAAGCGCTGCAAAGATACGGCTTTTTTTATTACCACCAAACTTTTTGACGAAAAAATGTGGATGAATATGAATTTTGTTTGGATATGGCTACGTAAGTGTCTGATGGTCCTAAAAACGGGGCATTTAGTTAAAAATAACGATTGCTTACCTTATTATTCAATGGAAAAGACTTAACTTTGCAACTCTATATTAATAATGTATATGGTATTATCGACACTGACTGCTATTTCGCCCGTGGATGGGCGATACAGGAATAAGGCTGAGAATCTGGCGGCTTATTTTTCAGAATACGCACTTATCAAGTATAGGGTGCGAGTTGAGATTGAGTATTTTATTACTCTATCAGAGTTTCTTCCGCAATTAAGCGAGTTAAATGCGGCGGAAGTAAAAAAGGGGCTCCGGAAGATTTATCAGGAGTTTACGGAGGAGGACGCTTTACGAGTGAAGGAGATCGAGAGCGTGACAAACCACGATGTGAAAGCGGTGGAGTACTTTATTAAGGAAAAAACAAATCATTTCCTTGCGGAGAAATACCACGAGTTTATTCATTTTGGATTGACTTCTCAGGATATTAATAACACATCTGTGCCTTTATCGATCAAGGACGCTTTGCAAGAGGTGTATTATCCGGGTTTGGAAGAGGTGATCGGCGCCTTGAAAAAATACGCCGAGGAATGGATGGATATCCCGATGTTGGCTAAGACACATGGGCAACCGGCATCTCCGACTCGTTTGGGTAAGGAGGTGATGGTTTTTGTTTACCGTTTGGAGCAACAGTTGGCATTATTAAAGGCCGTTCCTATCTCCGCTAAATTCGGTGGCGCTACAGGAAACTTCAATGCGCATCATGTAGCGTATCCGGAATATGATTGGAGGGCATTCGGTAACAAGTTCGTTAGTGAGGTGTTAGGCTTGAAGCGTGAGGAGTGGACTACCCAGATCTCTAATTATGATAATCTGGCAGCGATCTTCGATGGCTTGAAGCGTATCAATACGATCTTGATCGACTTGAATCGTGACTTCTGGCAATATATCTCCATGGAGTATTTCAAGCAAAAGATCAAGGCGGGTGAGATCGGTTCGTCTGCTATGCCACATAAGGTGAACCCGATTGATTTCGAGAACGCTGAGGGTAATCTAGGGATCGCTAACGCTATTTTAGAGCATTTGGCTACGAAATTGCCGGTATCTCGTTTACAAAGAGACTTGACGGATTCTACCGTGTTGAGAAACGTAGGCGTGCCTTTGGCACATATAGAAATTGCCTTCAAGAGCTTAACAAAAGGCTTGGGTAAATTGTTATTGAACGAGAACGCCCTAAGTAGGGATTTGAATAATTGCTGGGCTGTGGTAGCCGAGGGTATCCAGACGGTCTTACGCCGTGAGGGTTATCTGAAGCCTTACGAGGCATTAAAAGCTTTGACACGTACGAACCAGACTGTTACGGAGCAATCTATCAAGGAGTTTATCGAAACCTTGAATGTTAGCGACCGGATTAAAGATGAATTAAGGGCTATAACGCCTCATAATTATACAGGAATTTAGTGATAATACAGGTAGCCGTGAGGCTACCAAGTTTTTAACCATTGTTTAATTTATAACAAATGAGTACAGAAGAAAGAGATGAATCTCAACCGCGTCCAAAAAAAGTGATACCAAGTATCAGACGGGAAAACACAGACCAAGAAGGTGAAAGAAGACCTTACAATCAGGGGTATAATAGACCTGAGGGTAGCTATGAACGTAGACCGTATCGGTCTTATGGAGAAAATAACCGTCCTTCATACGGGGATCGTCCGAGCCGTCCGCGTTCTTACGATAATAACCGTGAAGGCGGGTATGGCAACAACCGTGAGGGGGGCTATGGTAATAGTCGTCCATCTTATGGCAACAATCGCGAAGGTGGGTATGGAAATAATCGCCCGTCTTATGGCAACAACCGTGAAGGTGGCTACAACAGCGGCCGCTCGTCTTATGGAAATAACCGCCCGTCATATGGGAATGGAGGAGGGCAATACAATCGTCCGTCTCGTCCTAATTATGATGGACCGGCAAAGGCTTATTCCGCTAGTCCTTCCGGAGAGGGAATGTCTGCGGATGGTATGAAGAAAAGAAGACCTAGAGTAGGTGATACCCGGGTTGATTACAATGATTCACGTTCAAGCGGCGGGGACGGTTACGCACCCAGACGTTCGTATGGTAACGATAACTCTTATGGCGGTAATCGTCAAGGGGGTGGTGGATATGGAAATAATCGCCGTCCTTCTTACAATAATAATCGCCGTCCCGGTGGAGGAGGTGGCTTCCAAAGATCGCAGGGATACAACGTTCGTCCGAAACAGATCAAGTATAAGGAAGTCTTGGCGGATCCAAACGAACCGATTCGTTTGAACAAATTCTTATCTAACGCTGGTGTTTGTTCTCGTCGTGAGGCTGATGAGTTTATCCAGAAAGGAGCTGTTAAGGTAAACGATGTCGTGGTAACGGAATTGGGTACTAAGATTACTCGTCAAGATGTTGTTACATTTAACGAGAAGCCGGTTCAGATCGAGAGCAAAGTATATATTGTATTAAACAAGCCGAAGAATTGCGTAACGACTTCTGATGATCCTCAAGAACGCCTGACGGTGATGGATTTGGTGAAGAACGCCTGCCAAGAACGTATTTATCCGGTAGGCCGTTTGGACCGTAATACGACAGGTGTCTTGTTATTGACGAACGATGGTGATTTAGCTTCTAAATTGACTCACCCATCTTTCAAGAAGAAGAAGATCTACCATGTGTGGTTGGATAAGAACGTGGCTATCGAGGATATGGAGAAAATCGCCAACGGCCTTGAGCTTGAGGATGGAGAGATCCATGCGGACGCTATCAGCTATGCTAGCGAGGACGATAAGAGCCAAGTGGGTATCGAGATCCATTCCGGCCGTAACCGTATCGTGCGCCGTATTTTCGAATCGTTGGGATATCATGTGACGAAATTGGATCGTGTTTATTTCGCCGGTTTGACTAAGAAGAACTTAGGCCGCGGTAAATGGCGTTACTTAAATGAAAGGGAAGTGAACGCTCTTAGGATGGGAGCTTTCGAATAACAAAAAACGATACAGATGGAAACAATTAAACGAACAAAAATTGTAGACGTGCTGAAAAGCGACGCTTTCGGTACTACCGTGAATGTGAAAGGATGGGTACGTACCCGCCGTGGTAGCAAACAGGTGAATTTTATCGCCTTGAATGACGGTTCTACAATTAATAATGTTCAGATCGTTGTGGATGTAGATAAATTGGGTGATGAGTTCTTGAAACCGATTACCACGGGAGCTAGTATCAGCGTAAATGGTATCTTGACACAATCCCAAGGTAAGGGGCAAAATGTGGAGATACAGGCTACCGAGATTGAGATCTTCGGTACGGCTGATCCAGCTACTTATCCATTGCAGAAAAAAGGACACTCCATGGAGTTTTTGCGTGAGATCGCTCATTTGCGTCCTCGTACGAATACATTTGGAGCGGTATTCCGTATTCGTCATAATATGGCTTACGCTATCCATAAGTTTTTCCATGATAGAGGCTTTTTCTATTTCCATACGCCGATCATCACGGCTTCCGACTGTGAGGGTGCCGGACAGATGTTCCAAGTTACTACCAAGAATTTGTACGACTTGAAAAAGGATGAGAACGGCTCTATCATTTATGAGGACGACTTCTTCGGCAAGCAGGCTAGCTTGACGGTTTCCGGACAGTTGGAGGGAGAGTTGGCTGCTACAGCCTTGGGACAGATTTATACGTTTGGCCCTACGTTCCGTGCGGAGAACTCAAATACGCCTCGTCATTTGGCGGAATTCTGGATGATTGAGCCGGAAGTCGCTTTTAATGATATCACGGACAATATGGAGTTGGCCGAGGAGTTCATTAAATATTGCGTACAATGGGCGTTGGATAACTGTATGGAGGATATCAAGTTCTTGAACGATATGTTCGATAAGGAATTGATCGCTCGTCTGGAAGGGGTCTTGAAAGACTCATTCGTTCGCTTGCCGTACACTGAAGGAATCAAGATATTGGAAGAGGCTGTCGCTAAAGGACATAAATTTGAGTTCCCTGTTTATTGGGGTGTAGATTTGGCTTCCGAGCACGAACGTTTCTTAGTGGAGGATCACTTCAAACGTCCTGTAATTTTAACGGATTACCCGAAAGAGATCAAGGCTTTTTATATGAAGCAAAACGAGGATGGAAAGACGGTACGTGCGATGGACGTATTATTCCCGAAGATCGGAGAGATCATCGGCGGTTCCGAGCGTGAGGCTGACTATGATAAGCTAATGAGTCGTATTGACGAATTGGGCATCCCGATGAAGGATATGTGGTGGTACTTAGATACTCGCCGTTTTGGTACGGTGCCTCACTCTGGTTTCGGTTTGGGCTTTGAGCGTCTTTTGTTGTTCGTTACGGGTATGGGAAATATCCGTGACGTGATACCTTTCCCGCGTACACCGAATAACGCTGAGTTCTAATAGCGCTTAGTGATCATGATAAAAAGGGTTCGTAACCGGTTTCAACCGGATTACGGACCCTTTTCTTATATAGCTTCCTTTGTTTAATCGTCGTCCAGATCAATAGGAATTTGCCTTTTGAATGCCTCCTTAAAGGATATAAGCGATTCGGTGCGAGCCAAGCCCAATGGTTGAAGCTTGTTGTGGATGATGCTTAGCAAATGCTGGTTGTTCTTTGCGTATATTTTTATAAACAGGTCGTATTGCCCCGTTGTATAATGGCATTCCACGACTTCCGGTATCTGCAACAGCGCTTCGGTAACGCTTGGAAATTGTCCGGGAGACTTTAGGAATAACCCCATATATGCGCAAGTTTCATACCCAACTTTTGTGTTATCCACGATGAATTCTGAACCTTTGATAACCCCTAAATTAGTCAGCTTTTGTATGCGTTGATGAATAGCCGCTCCGGATACGTTACATTCCCTCGCTACTTCCAAAAATGGCATACGCGCATTGCCGATGATTAGTTTAAGTATCTTCTCGTCCAGTTCATCTAGTTGATGATGTGCCATATATTCAGTATATTTGTATTACTGTTAGATTATATCTTTCATATTTAATACAAATATAATGATATTCTTATAATCATCTAAAGATTATGGTAGATTATTTTGATTTTGTAAGCATTCTTTATTCAATTATTAAGTATTTTTTTTATGAGCGAAGATCATGTAATAATTAGTAAGCCTGTCCGGGAGATAGCCGATCCTTTATTGGATCAAGTAGAGAAAACATATACTAGTTCTTTCCCCGAGGAAGAACGTCGTGATTTCTCTTTGGTGCGTAAGCTTTTGGAGGAAGATAGCCGTTTCGAGATGTATGCCTTGCTACGGGATGGTATTTATGTCGGTTTCATTACCGGATGGCAATTTGAGGGTTTTGTTTATGCGGAGCATTTCGCGATCGACGAGTCCGCTCGTAACGGAGGAATCGGAGCGAAAGCAATGACAAGTTTTTTAGCTCTCCACGAAGATCCGGTTGTCTTAGAGGTAGAGATGCCGACAGAGGAGATGAGTAAACGTAGAATCGGTTTTTATGAACGTCTGGGGTTTGTCTTGGATCACCATGTATATTTCCAACCTCCCTATCGTAAGGGAGAGGCATTTTTAGAAATGCGTTTGATGACTCATGGGGAACTTGATCTTGAGCAATCTTTTGAGCGAGTTAAGACCATTATTCACCAAAATGTCTATGGGGTGAAATAAAAAGGGCGGGAAATGAATCCTGCCCTTTTCGATGATGTTATTCTGAATAGCTATTAGTCTGCACGTTGTGATGCGGAATAACTAATCTTCAATGCGTATGCTTCGCGGAGAGCCTGCTTGATGTCTGTGATCGTTCCCATCTTAGTCTCTTTATCAGCCTTGATAGAAACTGTCATAAACGGTTGGTCCTCCTCTTTCATACTAGACTTTTCCTGTGCGATATAATCCTGAATTTCCGAAGTTTCGGCAAAAGCGTCATTCAATTGGATACGAGTCTCAGAACCCATCTTCGCTCTTAAGTCTTTAGTCGGCTTACCTACGTAGATGAAAGTTACTAAAGATTTCTTTTCCAACTTTTGAAGCTCTGTAGCTTGTGGAGCATGGAACTCTACTTTCAATGTTACCTCACGCATAGATGTTACCATCATGATGAAGAACAAGAAAGCGAACACCAAGTCAGGTAATGATGATGTATTCAATTCGGGCATTTCACGACCGCCCGCTTTACTAAACTTTCCCATTACTTTTTACCTCCATAATTTTTAGGTTCAGCCTCAGAAATCTTCTGCGGATAAATCATTTGCACTGCCTTTTGTTGTTCTTCGTCCAAGTCAGCGAAAGCCTTGCCGAACTTCTTTCTGGAAACATCGTTTCTCAGTTCGTTGTATGCGGCTGCGATCTCATTTTGAACGTTGATATAAGCTTGGTATTCAGTACCGCGGTCATTCTGCAATGAGATTACGTGGTTCTTTGTTACCATTTGCTTTCCGAAGAACGGAACATCAACCTCTACTTTCTCAGGCTTATGCTCGTCGTTAAAAGGATTATCAATGAAGTCCTTGATCTTTTCTTTCAATTGCTTGATGTCGATGAATTGATCACCGCAGAGAATTTGGTTGTTACTGTTAATCAATACAACCAACAAGTTTCTCTTTTTGATGTCAACATCAGTATCATTCTTCTGATCTTTAGGTACAGGGGGCGGCAAACGTCTTGCCAAACCTTTATCTGTATCCATTGATGTAGTAATAAGGAAGAAGATAAGCAACATGAAAGCGATATCGGCTGAGGAAGAACCATTGATACCCGGTGTCTTTCTTTTCTTACCCATTTCTTTCTTGTTTTATCAATTCGTTATTACTATTATTTACCCATGATTCTCTTAACTGATCCCCAAACTACACAAGCTACGATCAATACCATTAATACGATAGTAGATAATATCCACATATCTGTGATTTTCAACCAGCCTGATGTATTGTAAACTTGAGAATCTGCGTTCAAACCTGCTAACGGTGTTCCATCACCAATTGTGTAAGTGATAAACAGAAGCGCAAAGAAACAAACGATAACCGCTAATGAAGAAAGAGCGGATTTGGCGTTTGTCTTTAACAATGTAAAGAACTGCCAGATTGCGAATAATACTGTACTGATAATTGTTACGAAAGATAATACAGTAGTCCAGTTAAGCAGTAGCCCTGTATAAATAGGCTCCTTCATTTCTGCGGCAGGGTCTACGACACCTCCTGCGAAAAACATAACCAAGACGACAATACTGATAACAGAACTTACCAATAATGTCCAGCTGGATATTTTTCTTATTTTAGTAACTGCCATAATTCTTTATTATTTTTTGAATTTGATGTTGTATTTGATAACTAGGTCAAGCAAAGAGATAGAAGCGTCTTCCATTTGATTCAAGATAGCTTCCAATTTGCTTAATAAATAGTTATAGAATACCTGAAGGATCAATGCTACAACCAAACCACCGATTGTTGTAATCAATGCCACTTTCATACCACCGGCAACAACCGTCGGGCTGATATCACCAACTTGCTCGATTTTATCGAACGCCATAACCATACCAACAACAGTACCCAAGAATCCTAATGATGGAGCCATTGCGATAAACAATGTGATCCAAGACAAGTTCTTCTCCAAAAGACCACCTTGAACACCACCATAAGAAACGATTGATTTCTCAACTACATCGATACCTTGGTCAATTCTCATCAAACCTTGGTAAGCGATAGAAGCGATAGGGCCTCTTGTGTCACGAGCGATTGCTTTAGCAGCTTCTACATCACCTTTATCCAAAGCATCTTCAATACCTTTTAACAATTTGGAGGAGTTTGTTTCAGCTAAGTTCAAGTAGATAATTCTCTCTAAGCAGAAAGCTAAACCAAAGATCAAAGCAATGGCAACCAAACTCATGAAGTCGGCACCACCCTCGATAAATTTTGTTTTTAATGCTTGATACAAACCACCTTCAACAGCTGTAGCTGCGTCTGCAGCGTCCTGCGCGAATGCTACGGTAGAAGTTCCAAGGGCACATAAGCCCAAGAATGCTTTTGCAAATAACTTTTTCATTGTGTGTTTAATTTTTAAGATTAATAATTCTCTTATTTGTTTTTATTTTATTGTTAATTAATTCATGGTATTCTCCACCGCGGAGAGAGCGGGATTCGAACCCGCGAAACCCTTTAGGGGTTTACACGCTTTCCAGGCGTGCCTCTTCAACCACTCGAGCATCTCTCCAATTATTCGCCTAGCTTCTTCTAAAACGACCGCAAAATACGAAAAAATTCCCATATGCAATCTTTTCAGTGCACAAATCTATAGTTTTTGCTTGACATATACACAATATCCACGAAATAAATTTTGACTTCATTCGAAAAAAAGTGTCTATATGGGTTTATTTACGCTTTTAAACAATTCTAATGTGTTTTTTCGAGTAGCGTTTACGGTTTCCTCTAGCGTGAGGCCGAATGTTTCCGCCACTTTCTCGGCCGTCTTCCATATGTAAGTAGGCTCATTCCGTCTACCTCTGTAGGGGACTGGTGAAAGATAGGGGGCATCTGTTTCCAAGAGTATCTTTTCAAGATCCGTTTGCCGGATGACTTCGGACAGTTTTGAATTTTTAAAGGTAACAACTCCGTTTATCCCGATCTTGAAGGTGGGAAGTTTCTTTATTTCTTCCAGCTCTTCCGTTGTGCCGGTAAAACTATGAAATACGCCCTTAAGTCTTTCCGCTCCGACTTTATGTATGCATTCCAGAACTTCCGGATATGCGTCACGGGTATGGATGGCTACGGGCAGGTTCAGATCGATGCTCCAACGCAGTTGTTCCTCAAAAACGATTTGTTGCTCCTTCAAATAAGTCTTATCCCAATATAGATCGATCCCGATTTCACCGATACCGCAATAGGTACGTTTAGATAGGTAGGATTCCGTTTGTTTTAGGATATCGATATAGTTGCTATCCACACTGGTCGGGTGCAATCCCATCATGGGGAAAGCGAACTCTGGGTATCGATCGCATAAATCGTGCATTCTGTCAATCGTCGTCAGGTCTACGTTTGGCAGAAGCAGGGTGTCGATACCTGAGTCTTTTGCTTTTTGAGCCAGTTCGTCTTGCTCCGGATCGAAATCCTCCAGATATAAATGGCAATGTGTGTCTATTAACCTCATGGATTAGGATTGTCTATGCATTAAATGATCACAAACCTCTTTTAGGATCGTTAATTTTTCGGGAGCGACTTGTAAAGCGTTTAAGTTCTCTACGGATGCGTCGTAATAGGCTTGGATTTTATTTTCTGTTAATTGTTTTAGCTGCAATTCGTTGTAGATAGAGGTGAATGCCTGTATCTTTTGAGCCGGGTCGAATTCTTTTTTATCCATCCAGTTACGGAGAGTTTCCACTTGTTCTTTGTTGGCCAGTCTGAGAGCGTTGATCAATAAGAATGTTTTCTTGTTGCAAAGGATATCGCCGCCAATGTTTTTCCCGAAAGTGGCGGTGTCACCATATACATCTAGTAAATCATCTTGCAGTTGAAACGCTAGACCTATATTGATACCAAACGCATATAAGTTGCCTGCGTCTTCCTGTGAGGCACCTCCGAGTAGGGCACCTGTCTTAAGGGCGCAGGCCAGTAGTACGGCTGTCTTTAGCCGGATCATCTCGATGTATTCTTCCTCGCTTACATCCATGCGAGACTCGAATTCCATGTCGAATTGTTGGCCGCCACATATTTCCGCCGCGGTTTGCGTAAATAAATCCAACACTTGTTTGAGGTGGCCGTGTTCCGTTGATCCGATTAATTGATAAGCCGCTATAAGCATCGCGTCTCCGGAAAGAATCGCCGTATTGGCATTCCATACCTTGTGTACGGTAGGTTTGTTCCTTCTTTTATCAGCTTCATCCATCAGGTCGTCGTGCAGCAAGGTGAAGTTATGGAAAACTTCCAGACCTAAAGCGGGCTTGATCGCATTCTCTATACTATTATTATATATATTACATGCCATCAACGTTAACGCCGGACGTATTCTTTTTCCTCCGAGGGACAAGATGTACTCTATCGGCTCGTATAAACTCTTGGGAGGATTGGTGAATTGTAGTTGAGAGATCTCGCTTTCTATTCTTTGAAGTATATTCTCGAATGCTAACATAGCTGTATCAATTAATGGAGTTATGAAATAAAAAAAGGCTGCGAAAATAAAGCAGCCTTTTTGATATGTTTAATGTTATACTATTGCAATCTGAACGTGATAGGCACAGTATACTTAACACGTACTGGTTTACCTCTCTGCTTACCCGGAGTCCATTTAGGCATGGTACCGATCACACGAAGAGCCTCTTTATCCAATGACGGGTCTACACCACGTAATACCTCAGCGTCTACTACTGATCCGTCTCGGTTGACCACGAATGCGCAGATTACACGACCTTGGATACCATTTTCCTGTGCGATTACCGGATACTTGATTGATTTAGCGATAAACTTCAGCAATTCTGCGTCTCCACCCGGGAACTTCGGCATTTCCTCTACAACCGTAAAGATCTGCTGAGCGGATTCTTCCTCTTCCTCTACTACTGCAGGCGGTGTATAAACGGCTGTTTGAGCCTCTTGCTGATTATCCTCTGATGATAAGATATCTTGCTGTTCCAATTCAACGTCGTCTTCAACAACGTTCAATACCTCAGTTACAACTGGTGCTGGTGGTGGGGGAGGTGGAGGAGGCGTATTCTCCGGTCTCGTGATTTCCACTTCTTCCTCAGCGATGATGTCTGCTACACCCTCGCTAGCCTGAACGATCTGTATGTCGCGTGTGCTCCATTCGAAGCCTACGAACAAGACCGCTAAGCCCACTACGAATCCCATAAGGATGCTTAGGGTCTTACCTTTTTCAAGGTCCGCTTTCGGTGATTTTTTAATTTCCATACGTTTATAATAATTTATAAGTGTTTTTCACTTCTGCAAAAATACAAATTATTTCATATATCAAACAAAAATGAGAGCGATTATATACCTTTTTGGCATTTTTCCCGTTTCTGTTAATGTGAAATCCGTATTTCTGAGATTTGCGGGTGTAAAGTAAAAACATTTTTCCGAATTAATGTATCTTTGAACGATTTTTTGCATGAAAATATGAGAAATAAACTATTTATACTGATTTTATTCGTTGTTACACTGTCTGTCTCAGCGCAAAACGGGAGCGAGGCGTATACTTTCTTACGTTTTCCGACCTCGACCCGGGCTAACGCCTTGGGTGGGCATACCGTGGCGTTGGTAGAAAGAGATCCTTCACTTATTTTCCATAATCCGGCGTTGCTAGGCGCGGAGATGGATGGGATGATCAACTTGAATTATATGAATTATATCTCGGATATCAACGTAGGGAGTGCCTTGTTCACGAAAGCGCATGGCGAGAAAGGGGCTTGGGGTGTAGGCGCTACGTTTATAAGCTATGGCGATATCCAGGAGGTGTTGCCGGATAATGTCGTGACCGGAGCGAGTCTTTCGGCGAAAGATATCAGCGTGAATGGTTTCTACTCCCGCGACTTGAGCGAGCGTTGGCGGGGTGGATTGTCGTTGAAGTTCTTGTATTCGGGGCTGGCTGATTATACCTCTATCGGTTTATGCGTGGACGCGGGATTGAGTTATTATAATTCGGATAAGGGCTTTTCCTTTGGTTTCGCCTTGAAGAATATCGGCGCGCAACTGAAAGCTTACGAGGATGAGCGACAAAAGATGCCTTGGGATATCCAGATGGGTATCACGCAGAAAATGGCGCATGCCCCGATTCGTTTTTCTTTGACGGCCCAATACTTGAACCGTTGGAAGTTCGATTATATCGATAATACGGATAAAGAGTATGACGGGGATTCTTTCGTTAAGACGTTGGCGAAGCATTTTATCATCGGCGTGGATTTTATCCCGTCCGAGAACTTTTGGGTGGGCGTAGGATTCAATCCGAAGGTCAATATGGATATGAAGTTGAAAGGTGGGGGAAGTTTCTCCGGCTTCTCGGCTGGCGCAGGCGTAAGGATCAAGATGTTTGACGTGGGCTTCTCGCTGGCGAAATATCATCCGTCCGCCATGTCGATGATGATTAGCGTATCTACGACCTTGGCCGATTTTAAGAAGGTGACAGAATAAACCTATACATTAATATATATATGAAGAAAATAGTTATCGCTATAGACGGCCACTCTTCCAGTGGCAAAAGTACCATGGCAAAAGATCTTGCCAAGGAGATTGGATATACGTATATCGATACGGGTGCCATGTATCGGGCCGTGACTTTGTATTGCATCCAGCATGGATTTTTTGAGGGAGAGAAGATTAAGGAGGAAGAGCTGAAGGCTTCTATCCATGATATCGATATTTCATTTCGTTTGAACGCGGAGACCGGCCGGCCAGATACCTATTTGAACGGTGTGAATGTAGAGAAAGAGATCCGTGGCATGGAAGTGGCGGATAAAGTGAGTCCGATAGCCACTCTAGGCTTTGTGCGCCGTGCGTTGGTCGCTAAGCAACAAGAGATGGGGAAGGCGAAAGGCATCGTGATGGATGGCCGTGATATCGGTACGGTCGTATTCCCGGATGCGGAGTTGAAGCTTTTCGTGACGGCCTCGCCAGAGGTACGTGCCAAGCGCCGGGTCGATGAGCTGGAGGCGAAGGGGATCCCCGCTTCTTACGAGGAAGTGCTGGAGAATGTGAAGAAGCGGGATTATATAGATTCAACCCGGGAAGAAAGTCCTTTGAGACAGGCGGATGATGCCTTGGTGCTGGATAATTCCCATATGACCTTGGAAGAGCAAAAGGCTTGGTTGCTGGAACAATATCATAAAGCGATCGGTTCATAAACGAGTGCTTGGAGTTTCCTATAAAGAAAACTTTTGTCTCTTGGAATGAAAACTATAGTTTCGTTACTAGGAAACAAAAGTTTCTCTTAGGGAAAACTCTAGTTTTGTTATGAAGAAACTTTAGTTTCTTGTGATTGAAAATTAAGAAAACTGTAAGTGCTTGTTTGTTAATGATATTATAGATATGATAGAAGTCGAGATAGATAAAGATTCCGGATTCTGCTTTGGGGTTGTCACCGCCATAGAAAGCGCGGAGCGGGAGCTGGGTAATACGGATACGCTGTATTGCCTAGGCGATATCGTTCATAACAGTTTGGAGGTGGAGCGGTTGGAGCATATGGGGCTGCATACGATCGATCATGATGGCCTTTCAAAGTTGAGAGACCGGAAGGTGTTGCTCCGAGCGCATGGCGAGCCACCTTCTACCTATTCTTTGGCGAAGCGAAACAATATCACGATTATAGACGCTACTTGCCCGGTTGTCTTGCGTTTGCAGCGCAAGATCCATAAATGTTATCAAGAGACCCGGGCGAATAACACCCAGTTGGTTATCTATGGAAAGAAAGGCCATGCGGAGGTGAATGGCTTGGTGGGCCAGACGGAAGGTACGGCGATTGTTATCGAGAAAATAGAAGACCTCGATCGTCTGGACTTTACCCGTGCGATCAGTCTGTTTTCCCAAACCACGAAGTCCTTGGATGGATTCAAGGCGGTAGTGGCGGAGATCAAGCAGCGGATGGCGGAAGGGGTGGAGTTTAATTATTACGATACGATTTGCCGTCAGGTGGCGAATCGTCTTCCGAATATAAAAGCGTTCGCCTCCAGCCACGATTGGGTCTATTTTGTGGCCGGTCGTAAAAGTTCCAACGGAAAGATGCTGTTCGAGGAGTGCCGGAAAGCGAACCCGAATACGCTTTTTATTTCCGAGGTATCAGAGATTACCGAGCCTTTGCCCGAGGGCGTGCGCCGGGTCGGGGTTTGCGGCGCTACATCCACTCCCAAGTGGTTGATGGAGGAAGTGGCGGTCCGGATCAAGGAACTGAATGCTTCGGAATGATATTTTGATTAAGATTACGTGAACTTTCCGGGAGAAAGACAGAAGGATAACTAAATATTTACTACTTTTGCCGGAGAACATTAAAATCAATGACGCTATGTCTACAGTAAAGTGTGTTGGTATTTTAACGTCCGGAGGTGATGCCCCGGGAATGAATGCCGCTATTCGTGCGGTAACACGTTCCGCTATTTATAACGGAATGAGAGTGAAAGGTATTTACCGTGGTTACAAAGGGTTGATCCTAGATGAGATTGAAGAGTTTAAGACACAAAATGTCAGTAATATAATTCAACGCGGTGGAACAATTCTTAAGACCGCCCGTTGCGTGGAGTTCAAGACTCCCGAGGGACGAAAACAGGCCTATGATAAGTTGCAAGAGCATGGGATCGATGCCTTGATCGCTATCGGTGGTGACGGAACGTTGACGGGAGCGCGTATTTTCGCTCAGGAGTTTAATTTCCCGATCGTAGGATTGCCGGGTACGATTGATAATGACTTGTATGGCACGGATACGACGATCGGTTATGATACGGCCTTGAACACGATCATGGAATGCGTGGATAAGATTCGTGATACGGCTACCTCGCATGATCGTCTGTTCTTTGTGGAGGTTATGGGGCGCGACGCGGGTTTCTTGGCGTTGAACGGAGCGATCGCTTCTGGTGCCGAAGCCGCTATTATCCCGGAAATCTCCTTGGAGAAAGACCAATTGGCCGAGATGATCGAGAATGGATTCCGTAAGTCCAAGAACAGTAGTATCGTATTGGTTGCCGAAAGTGAGGTAACCGGTGGCGCTATGGGTGTCGCTGAGCGTGTGAAGAAGGAATATCCGCAGTTCGACGTGCGTGTCTCTATTTTAGGTCACTTGCAGCGTGGTGGTTCTCCTACGGCACAAGACCGGATCTTGGCGACTCGTATGGGTGTGGCTGCGATCGATGCCTTGTTGGATGATCAACGTAACGTGATGATGGGTATCCAGAACGACCAGATCGTCTATGTACCGTTCTCTAAAGCGATCAAGAATGATAAGCCTATTAACCGGGATTTGTTGAACACGCTCCGTGTTTCTTCAATCTAAATAAGGCATATATTTATATGAATAGGAACCCGGATGTAGCGATTGCGTACATCCGGGTTTTTATTTGAAGAACCTGATATCATGAAGAAGTATAGCGGCGTGGCCTTGAATGTAATCGTATTTGTCTTTCTGTTTATCTTCTTGAGGATATTCAGTGAGTACCACTTTTACTGTGTCGAGCAGAACCAGTTATTCCAGTTGACTCCCATTTTTATTATCGATAAGTTAATGCAACCGGGAGGTTTAGCGATGGTTCTTTCTGGTTGTTTGGTGCAGTTCTTCATTCTCCCGAATGTGGGAGCTATGATAACGGCGGCCCTGCTGACAGGCCTAGGGGCCTTGTTCTGGGCGATCTTGAGGCGGATCGATCCGCGAAGCCATGGTATTTTATGGGCTTGGCTTCCCGTCCTATCCTTGTTGTTTGTGCAATGGGATTTTAATTACAGGTTTCAAGGAACGGTAGCCTTCGGTATGATGCTGCTTGCTTTATATCTCGTTTTAGGGATAAGGAATTTCATACCTCGTTTGATAGCAAGTCTGTTTGCCTCCCTGTTACTCTTTGGGTTGGCCGGGCCGGTCTCTTTGTTGTTTGCTTTATCCATGGTCGGATATGAGGCCATGAGCCGGACGCCCCGTTGGTATTATTCCGCGATTTTACCGATGATCGTGTTGATCTTGGGTGGATTATGTGTGCGTTACTCGGTGATCGGAGAATACCGCTTTGTCTTTTTACCGGATAGTTATTATTATTTCCGTTTGGTGCCGGATAAGGTAATTTATTTCTCATGGATCGCTTTCTATGCAGCGCTGGTTGTAACCTGCCTCTGTAAAAACAAGGAATCATGGGCTGGTAAAAAGCGTCTAGCGCTGGGAATCTCCCAATTCATTATCTTAGGGCTTATCTTCTGGAAAGGCTTCGATCTATATGGCGAACAGAAATCATACCGCTTGAAGATGATGGACTATTTTACCCGGACAGAGCAATGGGATCGGATCTTGGTATCATGCAAGGAGCCGACCACTAATCAACTCTATTTATGTTACCAAAATATGGCTTTGGCCCGGAAAGGTATTCTGGCGGATGAGGCGTTTAAGTACACGCAGCACGGGCCTCGTGGATTAATGGTGGCGTGGAATAAATCGACTACCATATCCGCCTTGCTGAGTGATGTTTATTTTACGATGGGAAATGTCGCCGCGGCTCAAGAGATGGCTTTCGAGAGTAATATCGGCGCTTTATGTGATGGAAATCCCCGCATGACGCAACGTTTGGTGCAAACGAACTTGATTTATGGAGCCTATCCGGTCGCGGAGAAATATATCGCTGTCTTAGAGAATACTTTCTATTATAAGGATTGGGCCAAAGCGCAGCGGAAATTCCTGTATAATGATGAGGCGGTCGAGACAGATCCTCTATTGGGGAATATGCGCAGGAACCTGCTAGCTGAGAATCATCTGATCCAGATGGATGGATTCGACACGGACTTGGTTCGCTTGGCGGAGCAGAATCCTTCCAATAAAGCCGCTTTCCACTATGCCGGCGTATTCTATCTTTTAGCAAAAGATGTGACGCGCTTTAAGACGTTGGTGGAAACCTATTACGGAACGGATTTACTCCCTTCTTTACCGGTCTCTTTTCAAGAGGCGGTCATCATCCTATCGGAGAAAGATCCGGATTACTGGAAACGTTTCGGTGTCTCGGAATCTATCGTAAGGCGATTCACCGATTATAAAAGGCAAGTGCTCGCTGGGCGGAATAATAGTAATGCGCTGCCCGGTTTGATGTATCGCTCTTATGGCGATACGTATTGGTATTATTATATGTTTAAATAGGAGATGAGAAAAATGTATATAATAAGATGTATATGTCTGTGGATGATTCTGGGCTTGATGGCTTGTTCCGGTCCGGTACGTATACAGAAGAATCTGGAAGTCAAGCCGGAGATCTTTCCGGATTATGCGGATGTGACAATCCCGCCGAATATAGCCCCCTTGAATTTTAAGCTGAAAGACGCTTGCGCTGAGGCCCGTGCCATTCTCGAATGTGGCCCGGAGAAATTAGAGATCAAGACCGGGAAAGACGCTTGTTTCGTGATCCCGGCCTCCGGTTGGAAAAGGCTGTTGCGTGCCGCTTCCGGGAATCATCTGAATGTAACCGTACAAGCCTTCGTGAATGATGAATGGATCGCGTATGCCCCATTCACCATCAAGGTGGCGAAGGAGCCGGTCGATGGTTGGTTGGCTTATCGTTTAATCGAACCGGGCTATGAGTTGTGGAACCGTATGGGTATCTATCAACGTAACTTGGAAAATTATACGGAGAACGCGATCATCGAAAATAAGATGAGCGGCAATAACTGTATGAACTGCCATTCTTTCTGTATGCAGAATCCGGAGAAAATGCTTTTCCATATGCGTGAGACCTACTCTTGTACCTTATTGATCGATGGAGATAGGGTGGAGAAGCTGAATACGAAGACCGATCAGACCCTTTCTCCACTGGTCTATCCTTCTTGGCATCCTTCCGGAAAATATGTCGCTTTCTCTGTGAATAAAACCAAGCAAGCGTTTCATATGAACGATAGGAATCGGGTGGAGGTATTCGACTCGGCCTCGGATGTGGTCGTCTATGATACGCAAAAGCATGAGATCGTGACTTCTCCGCTGCTGTTTTCAGAGGCAGCGTTCGAGACTTTCCCTACATTTTCCCCGGATGGAAATACGCTCTATTTCTGTTCGGCTAAAGCCCGTACGATGCCCAAGGAATACGATCAAGTGAGATACGATCTATGCTCTGTCTCGTTCGATCCCGCTACACGTCGTTTCGGGACGGTAGTCGATACTTTATATAAGGCATCGGAGATCGATAAAAGCGTTTCTTTTCCCCGGGTTTCCCCGGATGGAAAGTATTTGCTCTATACCTTGTCCGGTTATGGGAATTTCTCTATTTGGCATAAGGATGCCGATTTGTACATGATTGATTTATCGACTCTGCAAAGTTATCCATTGGAGGCGGCGAATAGCGACGATGTGGAAAGCTATCATTCATGGAGTAGCGATAGTCGTTGGATCGTGTTTAGCAGCCGTCGGATGGATGGTTTGTATACAAGACCGTTTATCGCTTATATCGATGAGAAAGGACAGGCTTGCAAACCTTTCCTGTTACCCCAGAAGGATACGGATTTTTATTTTCGCTTTATGAAATCCTACAATATACCTGAATTCATCACAGGAGAGGTAAAGAGACAAGGACGCACGTTGGCCGTGAAAGCGAAAGAAGATAAAGGAATTGATGTAAGGTTCAAGTGAAAAAGAGTGTCGCATGATCCGATCGTGCGACATTCTTATACTTTTATTTCGTAGCGATATGATCCAAGAATAGATCAATCATTCGTTTGGCTGCCACGAAAGAGCTGATCTCGTTGTTCAAGACTTGTTTCTCCGTCTGTTCCAGCATGCCTTCTACCGCCGGGTTATGGTAGAACTTATCCCGCAGCGTGTCGTTGATGCTTTCGTACATCCAGTATTTAGCTTGCTCGTTACGTTTATAGTTGAAGTAGCCATTCTTTTTGGTGAACTCCATATACTCTCCGACCATATCCCATATTTCCTTGATACCTATGTTGTAATAACCGGAATAAGTCAATACTTTCGGGAACCAACCTGATTCCGAAGGTGGGAAAAGATGCAAAGCGTTCCGGAACTGAGCGGCGGCGAGATTCGCCTTATCGATATTGTCTCCATCCGCTTTATTGATAATAATACCGTCCGCCATTTCCATGATACCTCGCTTGATACCCTGCAATTCATCGCCGGTACCGGCAAGTTGGATCAATAGAAAGAAGTCCACCATAGAATGTACGGCCGTCTCGCTTTGTCCAACACCCACGGTCTCTACGAATACGGTGTCGAAACCGGCGGCCTCGCATAATACGATCGTCTCACGGGTCTTACGGGCGACCCCCCCTAAGGAGCCTGCGGATGGTGAAGGACGGATAAAGGCGTTTTTCTCTCTCGACAAGGCCTCCATACGAGTCTTATCTCCTAGGATACTACCTTTCGAGCGTTCGCTACTCGGGTCGATCGCTAGTACGGCAAGCTTACGCCCTTGGTTGATCAAGTGCATGCCGAAAGAGTCGATAGAGGTACTCTTTCCCGCTCCGGGAACACCCGTAATACCGATACGGACCGATTTTCCGGCGAAAGGCAAACATTTCTCGATAATCTCCTGCGCCACCTGCTGGTGCTCATGCTTAGAGCTTTCCACCAAGGTAACCGCTTGACTGAGTATCGTGATATTCCCTTTTAAGATACCTTCCACGAATTCGGAAGGCGTATATACCTTGCGTTGGGCACGCTTTTTTATATAAGGATTTACGGTAGGGACATCCGCAATGCCCTTATTCACTTTCAATCCCTTGTACTGATCATCGTTTTCTGGATGTTCCATATTAATAATTCATTATTTATATGCGGTGACCTTGATCAAGCGAATAGGCCCGTTCGGGTCGTTGCATACGACATTAATAAGTGCTTCAAGTTTTGTCTTTATCTCTTTCGGTCGCAAGGTTACTTTGAAAGTAGCGGTCGCTCCCGGTTTAAGTTCTTTCTTGCCGCCGGACAAATCGACACGCTCATCATCACAAGTGACGCTGTAGATCGTGAGCGGAGTCTTTCCGGCATTCGTAATCTCAAACGTACCCGATACCTTACCACCGATCAACGGAACGATACTTTTCTTGTTCGGTAGCTTGCCGAATTCCAGTAAAGTGCCGGATAATTCCGCTATCGGGGCTTGGGCTTTATCCGCAGCGGATAGTTTGCTGAAATTATCGATCACGTTGGCGGAGATCTGGATCTCTCCGGATACTTCCTTCTTTCCGGCGTTTTGTACCATGACCGGCAAAAGCGTAGAGACTCGTCCTTTTCGCTTCAAGACCTTGGCATCCATAAGGATCGTAATGGCACCGACCTCGTCCGGTTGAAGGGTAGCCGGGTTCACCTGTACGTTGAGATAGTGAGGTACTTTACCCAGATGAATCGTAGCCGAGGTCTTTCCCTCGTTCTTAATGTTGATCTTCTCGCCCAACGTTTCCTCCGGACGGATACTGCTGAATAGAACAGTCTTCGTATGCAGCTTCAGATCACCGATAGAATAAGGATACGTAAAGACGGGCTGCGAAGGTTTCGGGGTGACATTTCCCTTAATGGCTAGGCTGTAACTCCCTTTCTTTCCATTGCTGAATATCGATACGGTTTTATAAAACGGGCCGGGGCGTCCTTTCGGATTATACGTTATCTTAACTTCACCGGTCTTACCGGGAGCGATCGGCGACTTGGTCCATTCCGGCCGTGTACAACCGCATGACGCGGTAACACGGGTGATGACCAAAGGGGCGTCTCCCGTATTCTTTATCGTGAAAGTATGACTGGCGAATCCATCGGCCTCGGCTATTGTCCCGAAATTATAAGTCAACTCGTCCGACAAGATTTGGGCGCCTTGTTGTGCCCAAGCTGTCGTTATAGATATAATTGCTGTAAGAGCAAGGATCAACCTTTTTATATTCAGCATTCCAATTGGGGGTTTTTTACGTATTTCTTATTCAACCTCTCCCCGGATGTTCATGATGAAGCTTCCGGTTTTTCCGTTACTGTATACGGAAATGGTCTTCGTGAAAGGACCCGGACGTCCTGCCGGATCGAAAGTAACCTTGATCTGGGCTTTCTTACCCGGAGCTACCGGTTCTTTCGGCCATTCCGGGGTCGTACATCCGCAAGACGCGATTACACGTGTAATGACCAGAGGCATATCGCCCGTATTGGATACTTCAAACGTATGGGATACTTTTCCGTCTGCTTCCTTGATGGTACCAAAATCGAAACTGGTTGTTTCCGCAGAAATAACTGCTTTCTTCTGAGCCGAAGCCATTCCTGTCGCTAACAGGATCGCCATGAAAATAAAAACTATTTGTTTCATCTTATCGTTTAGTTTTAATTCGAATTACAAAGATAGTCATTTCAATTGAAAGTTGAGAATTGAAAATTGAAAATTAGAGGAAGATAACGCTTCTTGCGATGCCTATTCTTACCTTCTTACGGTGGCCATTCTAACCTCCTTATACTGGGCATTGTAAGGAGGTTAGAACGGGCATTGTAAGAAAAGGCTTGTTTAGGGCATGATCCGCAAGCTTTCTCCGGCGGTGTGCGACACGAATTCCGGGGCGTACATACATTGAATCGTACTGATACCTCCGGCGTATTCGCCGCTACGGGATACGTAGACCGGATATTCCAAGACAAACGTACCTTCCGGCAGACGATTGATGAAGAAATTCTCGGATACGTCTTTCGGGGATCTGTAATACCAGATACCGTCTCTTGATTCCGGGCCGGAAAGTTGATCGGCCGGTTCGAAGCAGCCCGCACGTAGATCTTTCAAGAATACGTAATTCATTTCACGGTCTGTCCGGATCGTTAGCCGAACGATTACCTTGTCTCCGATGCGGAGCGGCTGCTCCGGTGTTACGGGACGGATTTGGCGGTTGGTACCGTTATTGGTCTCGACGAATAATTTCTTCTCGACACTCAACACCCCTTTTTGTCCTTTTACCTTGTCGATCTCTTGGAAGTATTGCTCGTAAACAGCTCCCCATGCCGGCGTGTTTCCTTCCTTGCGGATCGAGAGCACGAGGTTGGCGGAATTATTTGCCGGCTCGTTCGGAAGTATCGTTTTGAGGTAACCGGTGGCGATTTCCCCTTCCGCGGTACTATAGGTCTTGCCGTCCCATGTCGCTACACAGGTGTTTTGCGTGTTCAGCCAATCGCTACCCGTGAGTAGCAAGGCGTAAATGGCGTTTACCGTGGCGGGTACGGATTCCCAGTTTTGTGTACGTTTCTGGTTTAGCAGCCATTGTTTCATCCGGTTTGTATGCTGGGTATCCGGTGCGATCTCGTTAAAGACGGACATTAATAAGCAATGCGTGTCGATCGGTGAGGTGAAATAATCACTCCCCCTGCGGTTGTTTGCCCAATACATACCTTTCTCCTCGGAGATCGTAGCGGTCTTCTTTAGCCATGTCAGGATCGCTGTCGATACCTCCTTTTTACCGTTTCGATGCATTAACAAGGCGATTTCGCCCTTACTGATTAAGGAATATTGATTCCAGTGCTTCTCCGCTTGATTCGTATAGAAACGGATCGCTTCCCGGGCGTCTCCCAGTTCCGGGATATCCCGGTAGGAACTGCGGACGAATAAGAACTCTACCTGCTCCGGCGAGGGCCATGCGTTTTGCCATTTCTTATCGTATTTCAGCAAGTTCTCATAATCCGTTTGCATACTTTTGTCCAAGAACTTGAGGGCCTTCATTTGCATCTCTTTCTCCGCTTGCCCATATTGGATCGCGTTTAGCTGTACAAGCTGTGACATACCTTTCAGGATAGAAAGCGTGATCGCACGGCTCGCGGGGAAACCTTTGAACCAGCTCCATCCACCCTCTTCGTTCTGTTGTTGGATCAGTTGTTGCAAGGCCGCTTCCCGTAATCCGTCCGCACGGTTTAGGTCGAACAATAAAGACAAGCGTTGTTTTTGCTCTGTCTCGTTATCGGCGGCCAGTACCCAAGGCGTCTCTTCCAAGAGTATGTTCTTCAGCTCTTGGTTCTTTTCCAAGTTTGAATAGAGGGTAGAGGCATTCCCTCCTTGGGCGGTCCATTGGTTGATCACTTTCTGGATGCGGGGATGGGCTTGGGCGATATAGGAAGCCAACGTATTGCTGTAATAAGCGGCAAACCAAGATAAGATATTATCATTGTTCGGCTGTGTGATCGTCGGTAATGCCTGTACCGCGTACCAAATCGGATTCCCGGTCATCTCCAGCGTGAGACGGAACGGTGTCGCTCCCTCCGAGTTCCCGGAGATACGGATTTGTTTCTCTCCTTCCTTGAGCAAATAGAACGGGGTACTTTCCGTGATAAACAATTGATTGGAAAGAACCGGTACGATCTGCTGCTCCCCGTCGCTTCCCTTTTCAGAGTCGGCTAGGATACGTACGCCCAGTAGGCTGATCTGTTTGGGAACCGGGATCATCCAGCTTACAGTAGCGATGCTATCCGGTTGCAACTCAAACGGACGTTGTGACTTGCTCAAGCAGATAATCGGTTGGTCTGTAGCGGGATCGAATAGTTCGATGCGTACACGGCCGGATACCGCTTCCTTGGAATTGTTGATGACTTGCGTGCTGATGCTGACCTCATCCCCTTGGCGGACGAAACGAGGCAGATTCGGTAGAACCATCAAGGGTTTGCTGCTAATGACCTCTTTCGTAAGCAGACCGTATTTTAGGTCTTTGGTATTGGCCAACATCTGTAGTTTCCAAGTCGTATTACTTTCCGGCAGGGTGAAATTTACGAATACGTCTCCTTCCTCGTTCGTTTGTAAGGTCGGGTAGAAGAAGGCGGTTTCCGCGAAGTTCTGCCGGATTTGCTCCGGACTTATCGGCTGGCTGCTCTCTTTGGCGAAAGGATCGGATAGGCTGAACACGGGTTCCCCTTCCGTAGATTCCACACTAGGCTCTTCTAACACGGCGCTGTCTTCCATGATGTTCATGGATTCCGCCACTACTGGGGCTGCCGCGGATTTCAGCATGATACCACCCGTGGCAAAAGCCCGGTTACTGGAACCGTATCCTCGTATGACAATCTCATTGAATAGACCGAACCAATTTAAACGGTCATACTGATATTGAGGTACTTTTATATACTTGGCCTCTGTCTGGTCATATTGATAACTACGCTGGAATCCGGCTCCGGTTGAGAAACGGGGAGCTTGTAGCAAGATCGTTCGCCGCGGGGAGAAATACCAATTGAATGGTATGATTTTATCTAGCGAGGCATCATACATGCTGGTCAGTACCTCGGCGGATACGATCGTGGAGTCCGCGTCGGTGATACGGAATTTCCAGCTCTCTTTACTTCCCGGAAGTAAACGATCCCGGAAGGTTATCGGCTTGATGGTCAACTGCCGGTTGGGTAGCTGAAGCTCTACGGGTACTTGGGTAATATATAGCTCACCCTCTTTTACGAACGTAAAGGATACGATGATTCCCTCTCCATATTCCGGCTTGAACGGGATCTTAAACCGATGGTTCGCGTCGCTTAGCTTTATCAACTCGTGATGGATGCGGTTATTTCCGGCAAACCATTCATAGAGCACGTAGGCGTCCTTGTCGGAGGTGCCGAATACGATCTCCGCTTCCTCCCCGGGTAAACAAGTTGTCTTCTCTTTCAGCAGCCAAGTATGGGTAAATACGGGAGGACGCTTGTCGTTCTTTCCGTATAGGATGAAATCGGACTGGTTCTTACTCTGCCGTCCTTGGCTATCTTTGGCTTCTACTAAAATACGGTAACGCCCGGAGGGCAATGGGTTGAAAATAGCCGGACTGATCTCTTTGCCACTGGTAAAGCTACCGGAAGCTACTTGCTTGCCTTCTTGATAGCTCTCTCCGCTATTCTTATCGGATCGGTTCGCGATCAGTTCTACGATCTTGAAAGTACCGGAGGTGGAAACCATCTCCCCATTGATTGTCCGGGCTTCGACTACGGCTTTTACCGAGTCTTTCTCGATTTGTGGCGGTAGGTTCGTGAATAAGACGATACTGGATTCTCCTACCGAGAAGGTGTAATTCGCCTCTTGGGTCTCTCCCTTGCTATCAGTTACGGTAGCCGATACCTCGTAGGTCTGGTATGCGGAAGCGTATGGATTCGTATCCTCCTCTTTTTGGGGACGGAAAGATACGCTAAATGTCCCATCGCCGGAAAGGGTGGTACTCCCTTCCGCAACTTGTGTCGGAGCGCTCGGACGGAAATACCTCCACAACAGGAAGGGCCTGCGTGTAATACGCCAAGTGACATCTCCGCTGGGCAGCGACACGCCGGAGAATGTAGCCGCCTTGCCTTGTATGGTTACGGAATCGCCGAAAGCGATATCGCCCTTGATCGGGAGGAAGTACGCTTGGAAAGTCGGACGTTTGTATTCCTCTACATGAATATATACGCTCATCTGTCCGGTACTTAACCGGAAGACGCCGCTTAGGGTCTGTTTGGGGAGGGAGAACTCTCCGTTAAAAGAACCGAACTCATTGGTCGTGACTTTCTTCTGGGCTATCTCTTTCCCGTTAGCGTCGTATAAGGTCACCGTAAAAGGCTGTCCGGCCACGGCATGCGGGTCGTTCGAGTCTTTTACATAGGCGAGGCCTTTGAAGAAAATGGTTTGTCCCGGACGGTAAAGCCCACGATCCGTAAAGATTGAGACTTCTACCGGGTTCTTTTCCGATCGACGGCCGGAACCCATCGGATAGATATTTGTCAACATAGCGTTGGTATCTCCCGGTCTGCTGGCTTGGAACGCCAATACTTGACTGTTCGCCGGAAGCGTGGCCAAGCCTTCCCGGTCTGTCTTGACGGTACCCAGTTCTTGCAAGCTACGACGCTGACCTCCGTAATAAGTAACGATAGCCCCATCAACAGGCTTCCCGCTAAGATAGTCGGTAACCATGACCTCTTGTTTATTACCGGAAAGATTACGATAGATTGCGGCCAATCGGGTTACGCTAACCGTATTGATCGTCTTTAGCTGTTGTCCGGGTACGGTTACGACACATTCATACAATCCCGGTTGATCCATAGATATATGTAAGGTCGTATCTTGCGGCGAATAGGTGTTGGGCAGTAGCAAAGAGAATGTCTTCTCATTTACAAGTTGTCCCAAGGTGCTGCTACTTGATTTTTTTGCGGATGTATGGGCTGCCGCTTGTAAAGGTGTTTTCGAGCTTCGATAGATTTGTACGATGACTTTCTGTACATTCTTATATTCCAGCTTGATCCCCAGTTGCTGTCCCGGATAAACCGTATTGTTTGTAGATACGGATAAAGTAGGTTGTTCCAATTGTGCCAAGCGATTCTTTAAGATAGCCGTGCGAGGGTAACCGGAATACCGCTTGATACCCTCCTCGCATAGTTTCACCTCTTCCGCTTTGATAGAATCCCATTGGGTAGAGACGTAACGAAACATACTGCCGCTAACCAAATCCAATTTGGCGATTAAGATCTCGGCTGCATAGTTTTGAGAAGCTAAGTTCCTGTAAAGCTCATCCAATGCGTTCATGTAAGCCTCGAAAGACTCTTTATCCCTTTTATCCCCGTAAAGGAATCGTAGGTAATCCAATTCCGTAAGGAGGACCGATTTCATATTTGGCTCCTTATTTTGAAAGGCGATCAAGTCTTTATAGATCTGTACGGTTGGTTGGATGTCCAGTGCCCGGAAGGCAAGGAACTCATAGAGGGTCGGACGCAGGGTTTGCGAGTCCTTTCCGATCTCCAGAATATCCTTGAACTTGCTGACAGGCGTATTTTGCAATAAGTCCGTAGGTCGCAATGATAAATCGATCTCTTCCTTGATCTTATTCGTGAATAAGTTGGAAGTCCATACCCGGATATCCTCCGGGATATAACCGCTTAATTGGGTACGTTGGTTGATGGTCCACTGGTTCCGTTGGTAGTAGCTCTGATACATCTCCGCCAGCATGGAATGTAATACCGCCACGGAAGCCGAGTCGGCGCAACTGTTGGTGTAATTCTCCACCTCCTTGATCAGTTCCGGGAACTGATCATCGTTTACCTCCATCTGTTCTTTCATTTTAAGGATAAGATTCTTGATCACCATAGGGGTATTCTTATCGTTTATAGCTTGCGTGATAACAGAACTTTTTTGTTGAGGCTGGGCGGCCCGGCTATACATAATAACCGCCGAGATGCCGCAAAGTATCAGGGCAGATAAAATAATTGCTCTTATCTTCATATCTTTTGGGTTTTATAAGTTTAACAATAAACCTTTCCTATATAGATACAAAGAAAGAGCAAAAAGTTGTAAAACGTACGTTAATGTTTATTTTTTGCGCACGTAGGTGATGTAGGTGTAGGGGTAAGGGTTCTTCTCGTCTGCGGGATACTCCTCACGTTCAGTCTCTTCCCAAAGGTCCCAGTTTACGACGGGAAAGAACGAGGTAGCGTCGGGAAACTCATGATGGATGCGGGTAATATACATTTTGTCGGCTATTCTCAAAGCCTGTCTGTAGACCAACGCGCCGCCAATGATGAATATCTCGTCCTCTTTCTCACATAAATCCAGAGCGGCCCCCATAGACTCGCAAGCGAAACAATTCACGAAACCAGCCTCGGGCATAGTCGTTAATACGACATTCTTCCGATTGGGCAGTGGCGCTACAGGGAGAGACTCGAATGTCTTACGTCCCATGATTACCGCATGTCCCGTGGTTAATTCCTTGAAACGCTTCATGTCTGAAGGCATGTGACATAATAATTGCTGATTCTTTCCGATCGCGCTTTTATCTGCGATTGCTGCGATGATAGAAATTGTACTCATAGACTTATTGATTTTAATATAAGTGTTATAATTAGTAACAAAGGTACTTACTTTTGTTTGTATAACAAAATTGGGCAGGTCCGTTAACTGTTCTGTGATAGATTATCGATGTATGCCTTTATCTTAGGAGCGGGATCTTCCCAATGCTTAGGTTTCATGATTTTGCCGTCTTTAGGGTTGTATATGGGGTTTCCGTCTTCCCCTAATTTTTCCATGTTTGCTTTTTGTATGATATCAAACAGCTCATCCGGTTTGATCCCCATTTCAACTAAAGTACCTAGAGCGAAATAGATGAGATCTATCATGGCATCCGCTTGTTCGTAGATATCAGGAGCGACCAGAAATTCGGCTATTTCCTCCATAAGCCATTTTGCCCTATCTCTCGCACGTTCCTTGGGGATAAAAGCAGGACGATCAGAACTAGGGTGCCCGAATTTATCGTGGAATAATTTTACCTTTTCCCATTCTTTATTCATCGTATGTAAATTAAAGAGTTTATAATATATCATTGAGCGTTTGGATGAGATTTGGCTCTATGGCCTTGATCCTTTTCCAGTCCCATTCTTCGTTGATTTTGTAATATTCCGCGATTTTCATTCTAAAGAATTGAGACACATATCTTTCTTGTGTTTTGGAGATATCAGTAGCGTATATGGAGCCATCCGCGTTCATCGCCATTAGATATTGCGGGGTATTCCTAAGACTCTGATAGCATTCTGTAAATGTATGGAACCGAGATATATTCTCTTCTTCGAGTAAGAAAGAGGTTAAATCAAGAGAAGTAGGTACTGGTATTATATGGATATGAGCATGGTATACGCTACACGTGCTATATTTAAAGGAACCTCCTCCATGTTCAAAACATACAACATGCCCGTACGATGCTAATTTTTCTTTGAGTCCATTCAGTAAATCTTCCAATTCACTTAATTCCTCATCAGTGAGTTTGGACATACTTTCGATATGCCTTTTTGAAATGACAAGCAGGTAGTGCTTGAGAAAATGCCCAATTGTGGGCATCACGACAAAATGCTCACAATCTTTCATGATCCTAGATGGGATCTTGGCATTCATATATAATTTCCCAAAAAGGCTATCTTCGGGATCATGGATTTCCGTGCAGAACTCACAAGAGGGGCTTATTTCAACATCTTGTTCCATTCCTTTATTTTCTCTTGATGGCATTCCGATTTATCACAATTCTTTAATTCCAATAAACCTTCGGAATCCTTGCCTTTTGCGCCACACCAATCCAAATAGCTTTGGTCTTCTTCTTGTTGGTACGATGAGAAGAGAGCTTTAGTAAGATCTTTGACTAACGCGGTCTCTGTCCGTTTGACAAATTCATCCTCGCTAATATCAGAGTCATTAGATTTTCCTTTTGCTCGATAGAACAGTCGTCTGGCCTCTTCGTCCGGACGGTCGAAAAGTATCCTGTGATCGAATCGTCCTTTTCTTCTGACGGCTGAGTCTATATTATGTAAGTAATTTGTTCCCAATACGAAAATGATGTTTTGCTTATCATGTAAATCTTGCAGTTTGGGAAGCATGCTGGCCGTGAGGAAATTGAGGATCGTCCTACTCGATGTTGTCTCTCCGGATTCGGATCGGTTTCTGAATAATTCATCGCATTCATCGAAGAATACGACAGCATGATGCAGATTGTATAGATCGTTAAAGATTTCTCTGCTGGTACTTTCTATGAAATCGAGCCCCTTCTTTATGAAATGGCTTGGCGATAATTCGACCAATGGCCAGCCCAAGGCCTTAGCCATTTGCTTCACGATATAGGTTTTCCCGCTGCCCGGGGGACCACATATAATGAAGGAGATATTGTCTTTTTGGGGAGAAAGAAGCAAACAGCCCTTTTCCTTATTTCCTATAATCGGTTGGATAATCCCATCGATCGTTTCTTTAGGCTTTAAGATGTGATCCGGTTCGATGATTTCATCATTCCAGCGTTTGATCTCTTCTATAGTATGTTGTTTGTTATAAACGTAGTTTGTCACGCCTAGCCTTTTTAATGCTTTTATGCGTGCGTACGCTTTTTCAGCAAGCCAATATTTATACAAAAAACGGCATGTATAAGCCGTGATCCACGTTTCCGTATAGCCTTTAAGCTTGATTCGGTCGCTGCTCCAGCCATATACGCACGGATTGTCAAGCTTCTCGAACGTGGCGGTTATGTAGTTGAATAATTTTCTGAAAGAAGGGATAATAATATCTAAGACTTGCTCAACGTTGTCATTGCAATCGACTAAGAATTTATAGTCAATGATGGCCTCGGCCAGTTGCGACGCGATTTGGATGCTAGCTTGTTGAATAACATCTCCGGAATCATCGAACGATATCGTAGCTCCGGTAGGCCAGCAGCCATCGTTATGTTGTAATTTGACAATCGCCTCAAGGCATGAGATGCAGAAGGGGGAGGTCTTAAAACCGGGATCTCTTGTTATTTTACAGCAAAGTGCGATTACCAATGAGATGGGGTCGAAGGATAATTCTTTTACGTTATAGCGAGCCATGTGGTAATTGATATGGCTATCTATCAAAGTGTCCACGGATGGTATTTTTATGATTCCGTTGGCATCCCCATATATGGTTTCGATGTATTTCTGGCAATTGAGTAAGCTGAGCAGGAACCAAGGTGACCTGCTTGCTTCCGGGTAATAGTATTCATCGTTGGCGCTATTGGATAGGATGTCTGTTTTGGCAGTTTCTATATCAATGGCTTCTTTTGCCGCATTTATGATGTCTTCGCCAATCGTATGTCTATACTTCTGGAGATAAACCATCACCTTTAATATTTGTTCCAGCAAGATGATGGAGCGGCTGCCATTGTTGGTTGAGTATTGATCTTTTTTCCCAAATATATCGGGGGTAAATATATGGGTCAGTTCAAGGGTCATTTCTTTTAGCCCGAATGCTCCCGCCTCATAAGTCTCCGCACTTTCCAACAAGGCGGAGTAGGCTTGGAAGGTAGCGGTATAGAAGATACCTTCTTTTTGTTCCGGTATTATTTGTTTGGAAGAGCGGATGAACCCCGTACCTTCATCCGTTCTTTTGTGGCTGACCAGAGAGTCGACAGCTCGCTTCAACCAGTCTAGGGCGTTGTTTATATACAAATTATCCGTTTCCATATCTTACAGCTTTCTATCTTTTTTATTTTCCGCATCTTCCCTTGACAAGTCGTAGAAGTTCTTATCCACGAATTTCATGCAATCATCGACAAAATCATGTTTTGCTTTATTAATGATTAAATCGTGCATATCGATACAAACCTTACGGTAAGAATAATGACCTTGCTTTTGCGATCTTAATTCGATGAAGTGGGTCGCTTCCCTTAGATTCATACATATCTCATACCGTACCCGGTATGCGAAAGGAATGACATATTGGGCGACTTCTTCTCCGAATGCGTCGTTTATTTTCTCATAGATACCTTCGGATTTGATCAAGGCATTCTCATAAAGCTTCTTCAATCGAGGCAAGTCTTCTAGCTCAATAGGGATTATGTACCCGTTGCGAGGTGATAACTTTTGCCATTCTAAAGTCAGCATCCTGTGTCGTTGCAGGTCTCTGAATGCTCCATAGTCCGATAGAACCTCAAATTTATAGGATATCGTCTCCAAGGCCCTTCCCGGCTTATGTCTCCTGTTCTGCCGGTTGCCACAGTACTTTTTTAGGATGTCCCGTTTTTCTTCTTCAGTGAATGTCTCGATTCTCTTCTGTATATCCTTTTCTGATTCAAATGTATATTCGAATAATATGGACTGTATTATTTTATCCAGACCGTCTTTATCCCATGCGATCAGATTGACCTCATTCTGTGTGTGTCTGATTGGAAGCGCAACGGTTTCTTTTTTTAATAGACTTTTCGTTACGCCATTCATATCCGAATGAATATCTTTGATATATTGACTCCAAAGTTTACCTCTGTTCTCTAGATCGACTCTGGTTAAAAAGGCGGGTATTATCTTCCTTAGTTCGTGCAATATCATATCGGCATATTGTATGACCTCGGCATTATCGCTTGCGTACATTTTAACCAACATGTATTCAAAGGCTTGTCCATTCGCGTACACCCCAAGGTTAGACCTTGTGGACGCGGGTAATAAACCTCTGACGATGTCACATGCTTTTGCCCTGATAATCGCTTCCCAAGCCCTGTCTGTCTGTTTTTCTCCTTGCGGGTATTTCTTCTTTAATATTGGGGTAAGTTCTTCGAGGATCTCTGTATATGTGTCAAATAGAAAGTCCATATATTCCTTATACAGGCTTTCTAATGGAGAACCGGCTATCTCAGGGGGGATAACATAGTGATATTGTCCGTTTATCTTTTTATTATAGTACACATATCGTGTACTCTGCTCTAAATAGGAAGCTATACGTCCTTTTTCTATGATTTTTGTCAAGATATTGGATACTTGCTCGCAAGCTATGTGCGCGCCACCCAGTTGGGCGACAGAGTCATCGCCAAAGTCCAAGATCATTTTGTCATACAGGGAAGAGGCTCTTTCCATACCGGCAACAGGCATACTATCTGTCGTAAGTTTCGTTGAATGGGTATAGAACTCATCTAAAAATAACCTTCTTAATGATTTATTAGATCGACTATATCTAGCGAAAAGCGCTCCTTTTACGACATCGGGTAAATTAATAAGGCCAAAAACAGGCTTATCCGTATTGGTGAAATATTTGTTTAATATCTCAAGCTCTTGATCAGTGAATGATTCTTGTATGAAATAAAGTTGTTTGCTCATAGAAAATTATAATGTGTTTAATATGATGACACTTGGCCTCTCTTTGTTTTTGGCAAGCGTTGATACTTTCGCCGTGATAGAGACCGGTTGCAAAGGTATTAAAAAATTCCATGATGCCATTTGTAAAGTACGAGTCTTCTACCGGTTTCTTCATGTATCCTTGGCTGTTTCTTCGGGAGGTATTAGGGGATTTGTATGAAGGTCTATCTTATTTATCAGCTGTTGGACGATCATCTAACAGCTGTTGCATGATCTTCCAACGGCTGTTGCATGATCATCTACCAATTGGTAGATGATAAAGATGTCAGGAGGAAGGGTGTAGTACTTCGAGTAGAAATCGGTAAGGATTCCCGAGAAAATGCGTAAGGATATTGGACCTCATGTGGATAGAATGCGTATCTTTGCCCGAAGAATAACATTTATTAATTTTAAAGGTAAGAGATGAAAAAACTTTGTTTTGCGGTCATGGCAGTGTGTATGTTATTGTCATGCGGAGGTAAGAATGAGAAGGGGGCGGCTACGGAAGAGGCCACTCTTTCTGGTTTGATGAAGTCGGATTTTGTATCTGAGGTAGATGGTAAGCCGACTGCTTTGTATGTGTTGAAGAATAAGAAAGGGGCTGAGGCTTGCGTAACGAATTGGGGCGGACGCTTGGTTTCCGTGATGGTGCCTGATAAGAACGGTAAGATGACGGATGTTGTGCTTGGGTATGATAATATCGCTCAGTATGTAGCTTTTCCGGATAATAACTATGGTGGTTTGATCGGACGTTATGGCAACCGTATCGCGAATGGTAAGTTTACGTTGGACGGAACGGAGTATCAACTTCCGCAGAATAATAACGGGCATTGCTTGCATGGAGGTCCGAAAGGATATCACGCGGTAGTTTGGGACGCGAAACAGATCGATGACCAAACCTTGGAGTTGACTTATCTATCGAAAGACGGTGAGGCAGGTTTCCCCGGTAATCTGGATATCAAGGTGATCTATAAGTTGACGGATGATAACGCCGTTGATATTAAGTACGAGGCTACAACCGATAAGGCTACTGTCGTGAATTTGACAAACCATAGTTATTTCAACCTTTCCGGTGTTCCCGGCTCGCAAATCATGGATCATACGATCATGATCGACGCGGATACATATAACCCGGTGGACGAGACGTTGATCCCGACCGGTATCGAACCCGTGGAAGGCACGCCGATGGATCTTCGCAAACCGGTAGTGGTAGGCGCAGATATCGACAATCCGTTTACGCAATTGGTTTACGGTGGTGGTTACGATCATAATTGGATCTTGAACGCCGCCGGCGATATCAATAAGGTAGCCGCTAAGGTTGTATCTCCGACAAGCGGTATCGTTATGGAAGTCTACACCAACGAGCCGGGTCTTCAATTCTATGCCGGTAACTCAATGACGAAAGCGGGTGATAAAGGCAAGTTAGGTGTAGTTTACCCGCATCGTGGCGCTCTATGTCTGGAGACTCAACATTACCCGGATAGCCCGAACCAGCCGGCATTCCCGAGCGTAGTGCTTCGTCCGGGCGAGAAATATGCGAGTGAGTGTATTTATAAGTTCTCGGTAGAGTAAATAAGGAAGAAAGTTCCGGATTTGGAAATATCCACATAATGGTGAGGCGTATATACATAAATAGGATGTATATGCGCCTCTCTTTTTTACTCACGGAAGCATCTTGTTTATAGTGGAAGAATTTATCGCTAGAGAGTATACGCTATCTTTTCCCAATAGATTTTAAAAGAGAAAAATAAATCCATATGATGTATGAGAAAAAGCGTTATATTTGTATCGATAAAGTAAACTCTTGTGGAAATTCAAGGGTTTATGAATCAAAGTGTGATTACGATAAGCGTTTAAGATATTATCTTTGGAACTGAAAATCGCCAAGTTTCAAGTCGGACAGAGATAATAGGCAACTAAACGCTCACGCTTGTTATATATACTGCCTAATAGTATACGTAATAAGGCGTGGGCTGTTGTTTATTATTTGTCCGATGGGTGTTTGGCGATGCCTCAGTTTCGAATAGTAGATTAACAGTTCCCACGCTTCTTTTTTGTAGCATATAGAAATACCGAACAAGGTGAACGGTCCGGTTTGAGGGAAACGTATATGGAGGTAATTAAAAAGCAACGTTTGGCTGTCTGTCGTATATTATTGGATGTAGTGGAAGGTGCGTGTGAGGTCCGTGATCCGGATCTGATCATGCGGACTCGTCATTATCCGGCACTTCAAAGGGAGATGTGTTTTGCGGATCGGGATTGGGAAGAAGCGAGAGATTTGAGTGTACTTGCCTGCTTGGTACTATCCAAGGAATTGCATTATAAGGTTAAGATGATGATCGGTTTGGTAGCTCATGACTTGTATTCAAGGGAGTCCTCGGTCTCTTATCAGCAACGCCTGTCCTTCGATGTGCTGATGAGTGCGATCGATTGGCCGGTCTCTTTTAAGGAGATCACGCTCTTTGCTCCCTCAAAATAAGTTATAGTTTGTACGTAAGACCTTGAATTCCGTTCTGCGGTTGATCTGGTCGGCGATCTCTTGTTGTTCCGGCGGCAGGGCAAGGATGAATTCCTCGGTAAGCACATCGCCTTCTTTCAAGAAATCGAATTGTTTAGCCATCTTCTTATTGATCGTCTTGGGAACGCTTTCTCCATATCCTTTCGCTTCCAGACGAGCCGCCTCGATACCTCCCGCTATTAGGTAATCCACGACCGATTGCGCACGGCGTTGAGCCAAACGCTCGTTATACTGGTCCGTACCTTTCCGGTCCGTGTGGGCACCCAGTTCGATCGTTACGTTCGGGTTATCGTTCAGCATCTTGATCATCTCGTCCAAAGCTTTCTTGGATTCCGGACGAAGGGTCGCTTTATCGAAATCGTAGAAAATGTTATCGATAACAACCGGCTTGCTGATCGGAGAGAGGAAGAAATCCACGATATACGTCTCGTTTTTCTCCTCGGGGCCGGTATGCAACTCGTAATTCTGGTTGAGGTAACCACGGGCGCTGGCCATCATGACATAACGGATGTCCCGTTCCAACTCGACACGATAGGTACCGTCTTTCTTGACCGGGACTTTCACGTTCAGTCCGTCTTTTCCGACGATGCGTACGGTAGCGTCCTCGATCGGATATTCATCGACATCGTTTACGATTCCTTCGATGAAGATGGTGATCGTAGGCCGTTCAAAGGAATATATATGGTCATAGCCCCGTGCGTCGTTGCGGTTGGAGCAGAAGAAGCCCCGTTCCTCTTTTCCGGCGAAGGTGATACCGAAATCGTCTGCCATAGAGTTGATGGGAGCGCCTAGGTTCTCGACCTTCCACTTCCCTGTACTGTCTTGCGTGGCCTTGAACAGATCGAGACCGCCCATTCCCGGATGTCCGTTGGACGCGAAATAAAGGGTGACGGAATCCCGGACATACGGGAACATCTCGTCTCCCGGGGTGTTGATCTCTTCTCCTAGGTTCTCCATCGGGCCGAAATCGTTTCCCGCTACCCGGGCACGGAAAATATCCTTGCCACCGAAACCGCCCACGGCGTCGGATACGAAATACAAGTATTTGCCGTCCGGCGAGATGGAAGGATGACCGAGGGCGGTAACCGAGTCTTTTACGATCGTCGCACGGGTTCCTTTTCCCCATTTGGCGCTGCTTCGGGTAGATATGTAAATCTCGGCGGTACGAGGGCCTTCCGGATCTTGGGCGCAATAGGTATAATACATCGTGTTTCCATCGGGGGAGAAAGAGGGGGTTCCTTCGTCGTATTCCGTATTCACCTCGTCTTCGAGCTCTACGGGAGCTAGCCAAGCCCCTTTCTCGTCTTGCTTGACAAGGAAGAGGTTATTGTTATTTTGCCCGGTGATGGCGCTAACTTTCGCGTCTTTGTCTTTCGAGCGGGAAGAAGCGAAGTATAGTTGGTCGTATTTATCTCCGGCCAGCATCGGACTGAATTCTCCCCGGCGGGAATTGAATTTATCCATGCGTCTTACCTCGTAGCGGGTAGGGTTCTTTTTCCATCCGGGAGCTAACTCGCATCCTTGTATGCCGTTGATGGCTAATAAATTGCTAGGATCGTTCTCCATATAGATATCGTAGTTCTTGATCGCTTCCGGATAACGTCCGGTCTTCTGTAACATCTGTCCTATGCGTAGGTAGACGGTGCTATCGGGGTAATCATAGCGGATGGCGTTCATATAGGCGCTAGTCGCTTTCGCCGTATTATTGATCAACCGGTTACATTCGGCCATACGGTAAGCGATATAGCCGCGCAAATCCCTTTTCTTCGGGGATGTTTTCGTGTAAACCTTACGATAAATGGCGGCTGCCTCATAGTATTCCCCGATACGCTGCTTCTCCTCGGCATCGCTCAACTTCGCCGATTTGCAGGAATACAAGGAAGATACGATAAGCAAAAATAAAACATATATAGTAAAATGTGCTTTCATTCAATCTAGAATATATTCATGCAAATATAACGAATTGTATGGGATCTTATTGTATGTCTGTTACAATAACAAGGAACTATCCCCATAACTCAGGAACCTGAAATCGTGCTCTAAGGCATACTCATAGATGGATTTCCAGTTTCCTTTTACGAAAGCGGAGATCAGCAAGAGCAAGGTGCTTTTGGGCTGGTGGAAGTTGGTGACGATTCCTTTTACGATCTTGAACTCATAGCCCGGGGCGATGATGATTTGCGTAGCCGTTACCAGCGTATCCGCATCATGCTTATCCAGATAATCGAGGATGTTTTGAAGGGAACGCTCCGCTGTCAGCCGGTTGTTATTCATCTCGTAAGGCATCCATTGTTTTACGACGAGATCTTCGGAAGTCGCTTCGGGGTTATTATCTAGGATCACGCCCATGTAATAGAGACTTTCCAAGGTCCGTACGGAAGTCGTTCCTACGGCGATGATATTTCCAAGGTTGCTTTTGATACGTTCGATGGAACTGCGTCGGACGGAGATAAATTCCGTGTGCATCTCGTGACCTTCGATCGTGTCGCTTTTTACCGGTTTAAAGGTACCCGCTCCGACATGCAAGGTGACTTCTTCCCGCCCGATGCCCCGAGCATCTATATCGGCAAGTACTTCCGGAGTGAAATGAAGTCCGGCGGTCGGTGCGGCGACGGAGCCTTTTATCTTAGAATAAACTGTTTGATAGGTCTGTAGGTCGCTCTTCTCTGTTTCCCTGTGCAAATAAGGAGGAATCGGCAAGACCCCGGCGGCATCCAAGATATCGGCGAATGTATAAGTCTCGTTATCCCATGTGAATTCGATCAAATGTGTGTCACCATGAGACTTTTTCTTATCCGCTGTCAGCACGACCGGTTGATCCTTAATGAAGATCGTTTTGGATAAAGTGCCTTCTTTCCATTTCTTAAGGTTGCCAACCAAGCAAGTCCAGCTACAGCGTCGGGTCTCTTGAAAAATCAAAGCGTAATCATGAGGCTCGATGGGCTCCAAACAAAAAATCTCGATGCGTGCGCCGGTCTCTTTCTGGAAAAGTAGGCGGGCTTGTATGACCCGGGTATTATTGAATACCATCAAGGTGTTTTGGGGAAGATAATCCGTGATATGCTTAAAGATACTTTCGCTTATTTCCCCGTTACGGTAGAGTAAAAGTTTGGACTCATCCCTTTTAGGCAATGGGAACTTCGCGATTCGTTCGTCCGGTAACGAATAGTTATAATCTTCGATGCGTATTTCTTGTGTCTTCATTACTTCTTCTGTCCTGTTAAAAAAACATCCGTTTGTACGGATTCCGGGTGCAAAAGTAGTAAATAGGTTTCTGATTCGCGGATTATTCCCTAATTTTGTGCGCATAATATAATAAGGTATAGAATATGAGTATTCAAATAGGTGATAAAGTTCGCTTCCTGAATAGTGTGGGAGGTGGAGTCGTACGTGGATTCCGTGGAAAGGACCAAGTGTTGGTTGAGGATGAGGATGGGTTTGAGGTTCCTGCCTTGATCAAGGAATGTGTCGTGGTTGGGGGCAATGATATGCAAGTGCATAGCTCGAATCGCCCGAAAGTACAGGCTCCGGTAGAGACTCCTTCCCCAAAGAAGCCTGAACCCAAAGAGGAAAAGGTCGAGGAGACACCGGAGGGAGAGCGTCTGAATGTGTATCTGGCTTATCTCCCGGTCGATCCGAAGGCGTTTCAGCAATGCGGCTATGAGACGTATTTCGTGAATGATAGCAATTACTATTTGTTCTTCAATTATATGAACCGGACGAATAATAGCTGGACAAGCCGTTATAACGGGATTATCGAGCCGAATACGAAAATATTCCTAGAGGAGTTCGGTAAGCCGGAGTTGAATGATCTGGAAAGGATCTGCGTGCAACTGATCGCTTTCAAGAAGGATAAACCCTATTCGTTGAAAAACGCCGTATCTGTAGAGTTACGCCTGGATACGGTTAAGTTCTACAAGCTTCACTGCTTTATGGAGAATGATTTCTTTGAGGAGGATGCCTTGATTTATCCGATTATCCGCAATGACTTGCCCGAGAGAGAACTATTGGTCTCTGCGGCGGAGTTGAAGGAAGCTATGCAGCAAAAGGTTCGTGAGGAACGTAGGATTCCCCGGCAAATCGTGAAAAAGAAGCCGACGAATAGCGCTATCCTTGAGATCGATTTGCATATAACCGAATTGTTGGATAATACGAATGGATTGAGCAATGCGGATATGCTGACGTACCAGTTGGGGAAATTCCGTGAGGTGATGGATCAGTATGCTCTTAATAACGGACAGAAGATTGTCTTTATCCATGGAAAAGGTGATGGCGTGCTGCGTAAGGCGATCGAGAAGGATTTGAAGACCCGTTATAAGCAACATTATTTTCAAGACGCTTCTTTCCGCGAATATGGTTTTGGTGCGACGATGGTAACGATTAAGGCTGATACCTCGCAACATGGCCATTGAGATAGAACGGAAATTCTTGGTCTTCGGTGATTTCTTACCGGAGGCTGTTAGCTCCACCCGTATCGTGCAGGGATATATTTGCTCACAGCCCGGACGTACGGTTCGTATTCGTATCCGAGGAGAGGAGGGATTCCTAACGATCAAAGGCGCTTCGGATGAGAAAGGCTTGAGCCGTTATGAGTTTGAGCAAAAGATTCCTCTGGTGGATGCCGAGCGGTTGTTGGAGCTTTGCGAGCCGGGTGCGATCGACAAGGTTCGTTATCTGGTTCCCAGAGGCAGCCATACGTGGGAAGTCGATGTTTTCCACGGAGCGAATGAAGGGTTGATCCTTGCGGAGATCGAGTTATCGTCTGAGGACGAGCCTTTTGAGAAACCGGCTTGGCTGGGTAAGGAGGTAAGTGGAGATCGCCGTTATTATAATTCAATGTTGACAAAACATCCTTTTAATAGTTCAAATACATGAAGAAACTCTTTTTATCTGTAGCGGCCGCTATATTGGCGTTTCCGGTCTTGGCCGATGAGGGCATGTGGCTGCTCCCTTTATTGAAGCAACAAAAGTTTGCGGAGATGCAGGCCCTTGGTCTGCGATTAAGCGATCAGGAAGTGTATAGCGCCGAGGCTCCTTCCTTGAAAGACGCCGTGGTTCGTTTTGGCGGTGGTTGTACGGGCGAGATGATCTCTCCGGACGGGTTGGTGCTGACGAATCATCATTGTGGTTATAGTAGCATCCAACGGCATAGTACCTTGGAACATGATTATCTGACGGACGGCTTTTGGGCGATGTCTCGTGATAAGGAGCTTCCGAATCCGGGATTAACGGTTACCTTTATCGATAAGATCGACGACGTGACGGATTATGTGAGGACGGAACTGAAAAAGATCACGGATCCGAACAGCATGGAATTCTTGTCCGCTAAGTACTTGAATGGCCTCGCTAAAGCGAAAGTAGGTGAGAAGTTCTTACAGGATAACCCCGGTACGGAAGTCGAGATCAAGGCTTTTTATGGAGGTAATAAGTACTATATGTTTACCAAGAAGATCTATTCGGATGTCCGTTTAGTCGGTGCTCCCCCTTCCTCTATCGGTAAGTTCGGGGCGGATACGGATAACTGGATGTGGCCTCGCCATACCGGAGACTTCTCTCTTTTCCGTGTGTATGCCGACGCGAACGGAAATCCGGCACCTTATTCGGAAACCAATGTCCCGCTTCGTCCGAAACGTTGGCTAAAGCTTTCTTTAAAAGGTGTGGAGGAGAACGATTATGCCATGATCATGGGGTTCCCCGGCCGTACCAATAAATACTATACCTCATGGGAGGTAGCTGAACGTCGGGATATAGATAATGCGGTACGTATTAATATCCGTAATCTCCGTCAAGAGGCGATGCTGGAAGAAATGTTGAAAGATCCGCAAGTCCGGATTCAATACGCTAGTAAGTATGCGGGTTCTACGAACGCTTATAAGAATGCGATCGGTAGTAACTGGGCGATCAACAAACGTAATTTTGAGCAGGTGAAAAACGATGAGCAGGATCGTTTGATCGCTTGGTCGAAGAAGATGTGTGAGCCTGCTTATCCGGAAGCGCTTCTGACATTGGAGCAGATCGTTAATGATCGTAAGGATTTGCGTTTCCGTAGTTGGATGTTGGATGAGGCATTGAGCCGTGGCATCGAGTTCTCCAAAGTTCCGACCGATATCGAGACTGTTTGTGAGGCTTTGGAGGGGAAAGATCGTTCCGAGCAGCAAAAACAGGTCACTCAATTGGAGAGGGCTTTCCACCGTTTCGCTGATAAGGATTATGCGCCGATGGTTGATAAGAAGATAGCGAAAGTCATGTTAAAGGAATATAGGCGTTTGGTCGCTCCGAAGTCGCAGCCGGCTTATTTTTCCGTAATCGATAGCAAGTTTAAGGGGGATGTGGATAAATTCGTAGATTATCTGTTTGATAAATCGATCTATGGTAGCGAGAAGAACTTTAATGCGTTCAAGGAGCACCCGTCTGTCAAAACTTTGAGAGAAGATCCGATGATTCTGTTTGCGCAATCCGTAAAGGATGAGAAAAAGGCGTTAGATAAGGCTTTGGCTGATTTTGATGCCGGATATGCGATCGCCCATCGTGCGTATGTGAAAGGACTTTTAGCGATGTATGGAGACTTGGCTAGTTTTCCGGACGCGAACTCTACGCTTCGTCTGACTTATGGGCAGGTGAAAGGTTACAGTCCTCGTGATTGCGATTATTATGGTCATCAAACCACTTTAGACGGCGTCATGGAGAAGGAGGATTCTACGAATTGGGAATTTGTGGTTTCTGCTCGTTTGAAGGAATTATATCAAGCAGGAGACTTTGGCCCTTATAAGATGCCTAACGGTAAAATGCCGGTTGCCTTCTGTGCTACGACCCATACAACGGGAGGGAACTCCGGTAGTCCGGTATTGAATGGACAAGGAGAGTTAATCGGTATCAATTTCGACCGTAACTGGGAAGGAGTAGGAGGGGATATCCAATATCTGCCCGATTATCAACGCAGTATTATCGTAGATATCCGTTATGTCCTATTCGTAATCGATAAATATGCCGGAGCCGGTTATTTATTGAACGAGATGGAATTCTCAAGATAGAGAAGTAAGTTAACTTCGTGGGCGAAGTATGTTAACTGAAATGCCGAAGTATGTTAACATACTTCGCCCATGAACCTAAGTTCCTTTTTCTATAAAGCCAAAAAGAGGAGACATATCCTTGAAAGATACGTCTCCTCTTTTTGTATATCTATATCTATAACTTAATAAATCTTGTCAAGATCAACAGCTTTGACTCTGAAGATATGACCGTTACGAGAGAATACCAACTCTCCGTCTTCCTTCTTCTTCTGATTCACCAAACGCTGAAAAGCTATATTTGCACCTTTTACTATATTCTCTTCGAATTCTCTAACTTCTTGCTCATTCATGATGTTCAAGTTTTGTAAAAATATCTAGATTATACACTTCCCTTTTATCATTCTTGAATCCCTTGGCGATCACTTCCATGGGAGACATCGAATTATCAGTTATCATCCAATAGTCACTAATAGGAAGGTATAGCTCAAATAAATTGTGGATACCGGCCTCATACCGACGCCGTATCGTTGCTTCCGGAATATTGTGACCTCCGGCGGCTACCCTCATTTTCACACGTTCCACGGCTAGATCCGGCGTATTTAGCCAGAAGTAAAGCAATGTAACATAATAACCTTCCCTTTGTGCTTCCCGTATCAGGTTTGCGACTGAACGGGTGGCCAGCGTAGTTTCCATTGCGAAAGTCTCACCAGCACCGATGAGTTCCTTTATCCGCTTATACATAATACGACTAGCTTCAACGGCGACGGCTATACTGTCTGCATTAAAAGGGGAAAGTCCCTTGGCTATCTCGTCTGAGTTAACAAACTCCCTACATTTTAGCATTTCTGGTAAAATAGTGAAGGAAGCTGTTGTTTTTCCTGCTCCGTTGCAACCTGATATTATATACAAATATGGCACTGTTTGCTGTTTTTGATGCTGCAAATATATGTAATAGTTTTTTAATATGCGTCGTTTTATTTCTCAAAAATCGTGAAAATGTGCAGGAAATGTACTTTTAACTAACAGGTTTGTTGGAGAAAGTGGTGGTTTTGTTAATTTTTATACCCAAAGTAGATCACTCATGATTCCGTCGGAAACGAAGATTCCTGACTTGGATAAAATCAATTTGTCACCGGTTTGTAATAAGAGACCTTGGTTGATATGGGGTTGAGCTTGCTTTTGACAATAAGAAAGGAGCTTCCTGCCAAATTTTGTCTGGATATCAGCGAAAGAGACTCCCCACATGGTTCGAAGGCCGGTGATGATGAAGTCGTTGTACCGGGTGCATAGGTCTAAATCCTCGGATTCTATTGTCGGATGCCCATTTTCTATACCTTCTATATATATAGGTAGAGAAGATGGATTCCATTCCCGGTCTATCCCGTTATAAGAATGGGCGGAAGGACCGAGGCCTAGATATTTCTTTCCGGTCCAGTAGGAGCTATTGTGCTTGGAGAAGAACCCGGGACGGGCGAAATTAGATATCTCGTAATGCAAATAGCCTGCTTCTGCCAACCGATCTATTAATGTGGAAAAGAACGAGACGCTTAACTCCTCGTTTATGGGGGTCACTTTTCCCGCTTCCAGCAATTTGTAAAGTGCGGTACCTTCCTCGTAAATGAGGTGGTAGGCGGAAAGATGGGGAACATCCAACCGGATCGCTTGTCGCAAATTCTCTTCCCATGCTTGCTGCGTTTGGTTGGGGAGTCCGTAGATCAAATCGATACTGATATTTGTAATCCCATATTCCTTGCATAGTTCTACTGCTTTAATCGCTTGTTCCCGGTCATGGCGACGATTCAGAAAACGCAAATCTTCCGGATGAAAACTCTGTACACCCATACTGACCCGGTTAAAAGGATAATTACGGAGAAGCGATACATATTCTCGTTTCATGTCATCCGGATTCGCCTCTAAGGTAATCTCCGCTTGCTCGGCTACATCAAAATGACGATAGATGGCCTCGAATATCTTGCCAAAATCCTTCTCGTCTAATTGAGAGGGGGTGCCTCCCCCGAAGTAAATGGTTTCTAATGCTTCGTTTCCTATATATCCCTTCCGCAATTCCATCTCTTTTATAAGTGCGTTTATATACGGCTCTTTATACTTCATCTCCGTATTGGAAAAAAAGTCACAGTATAAACACCGCTTGGCGCAAAAAGGAACGTGGATGTATAAGCCTGCCATCTGTATGGACACAATTATATCTTTACACAAAGATATAATTTAAATTTCAAAAAACCTTGCTGCTGCACAACATAGTTCTCAAACACCGGGCGATAATTGCTTTTTTCCTTTACAATCTCTAATTTGCGCCCTCGTGAAAGTGATTCACGCCAAATAAACGTATTGTTAAACTCAAATAAATCCTGATATCATGAAAGTATACCAAACAAATGAAATTAAGAACATCTCTATCTTGGGAAGTTCGGGCTCTGGGAAAACCACTCTCGCTGAAGCTATGCTTTACGAGGGTGGAGTTATAAAACGTCGCGGCTCCGTTGAGGCAGGAAATACGGTGTCCGATTATTTCCCGGTTGAGAAAGAGTATGGATACTCAGTTTTCTCAACCGTTTTCAGTGTTGAGTGGCAGGATCGGAAGCTGAATTTCATCGATTGTCCGGGTTCGGATGATTTCGTGGGAGGAGCTGTTTCCGCTCTGAATGTCACGGATACGGCACTGATGGTATTGAATGCCCAGTACGGTGTTGAGGTTGGAACCATTAACCAGTTCCGGTATACTGAACAATTTCATAAACCGGTGATTTTCGTTGTCAATCAGCTTGATAATGATAAAGCCGACTATGAGGGAACTATCGCCCAGTTGAAAGACCGTTGGGGCAGTAAGATCGTTCCGATCCAATATCCGATTAGCTGCGGCTCTTCTTTCAATGCCGTGGTGGATGTATTAAAAATGAAGATGTATCGTTGGAAACCGGAAGGTGGAGTTCCTGATGTATTGGAAATCCCCGCCGAGGAAATGGATAAGGCGATGGAGTTGCATCAAGCCTTGGTGGAAGCCGCCGCTGAGAACGATGATACTTTGATGGAGAAATTCTTTGAGGAAGGTGCCTTGAGCGAGGATGATATGCGTGCCGGTATCCGTGCGGGCTTGGTTACTCGCGGTATGTTCCCGGTATTCTGCGTATGTGCCGGTCGTGATATGTGTGTTCGTCGTACGTTGGAGTTCTTGGGTAACGTGGTTCCTTGTACCGACAAGATGCCTCGTCTGATTACTACGGAAGGCGTAGAGGTGACTCCGGACTCGAATGGTCCTACTAGCTTGTTCTTCTTCAAGACTACCGTGGAACCTCATATTGGTCAGGTTTCCTATTTTAAAGTGATATCAGGAAAAGTAAAAGAAGGTGACGATTTGATGAATGCCGATCGTGGTTCCAAGGAGCGTATCGCACAGTTATTTGCGGTAGCCGGACAAACTCGTACCCCGGTTACGGAAATGGTGGCGGGTGATATTGGAGCGACCGTTAAGTTAAAGGATGTTCGCCGTGGTAATACATTGAACGGAAAGGGTTGTGATTATCGTTTCGACTTCATTAAATATCCGGATCCGAAATATCGTCGTGCTATCAAGCCGGTGAATGAGGCTGACGCCGAGAAGATGATGGAAATCTTGATACGTATGCGTGAGGAAGACCCGACATGGGTAATCGAGCAGTCCAAGGAATTGAAGCAGACAATCGTTTCCGGTCAAGGTGAGTTCCATCTTCGTACATTGAAATGGAGAATCGAGAATAATGATAAATTGCCGATCGAATATCTGGAGCCGAAGATCCCGTATCGTGAGACGATTACGAAAGCGGCCCGTGCGGATTACCGCCATAAGAAACAATCTGGTGGCGCAGGCCAGTTCGGTGAAGTTCACTTGATTATCGAGCCTTATTATGAAGGTATGCCTGCTCCGGATACCTACCGTTTCGGCGGACAGGAGTATAAGATGAATGTTCGTGATACTCAGATAATTGATTTGGATTGGGGTGGTAAAGTCGTGTTCGTAAACTGTATCGTTGGTGGTGCTATCGACGCTCGTTTCTTGCCGGCTATCCTAAAAGGTATCATGGCTCGTATGGAGCAAGGGCCGTTGACGGGTTCGTATGCTCGCGACGTGCGTATTTGCGTATACGATGGTAAGATGCACCCGGTAGACAGTAATGAGATCTCTTTCATGCTTGCCGGACGTAATGCTTTCAGTACTTCCTTCAAGGAGGCTGGCCCTAAGATCTTGGAGCCTGTTTACGATGTCGAGGTTTCCGTTCCTGCCGATTATCTGGGAGATGTGATGAGTGACTTGCAAGGACGCCGTGCCTTGATTATGGGTATGAATAGCGAGAAGGGATTTGAGAAACTATTGGCGAAAGTTCCTTTGAAAGAGATGTCTAACTATTCTACTTCACTAAGCTCCATTACGGGCGGACGTGCTTCGTTTACGATGAAGTTCGCTAGTTACGAGTTAGTTCCTGCCGATGTGCAAGAGAAGTTGTTAAAGGCTTACGAGGCTACTCAATCAGAAGAATAGGTAAAGTAAAATGTCATCATAATTTTTTAATATTTAAAGTTAAACGAGAAAAGGCCGGCTTTGTGAAGAGCTGGCCTTTTTGTTATGTCTTTTTCATTAGGTTGTCGTGAACTTGTAATACCGAAAGTGTTCTTTTGTATCATCTTAAATAAGGAAAAGATGATATTAAGAAAGTACTATCCGACTATTGTCCTCTCTGACATCCATTTGGGATCGGAACATTCCCGGACGGAGGAGGTCACCCGTTTTCTCAAGCACGTAGATTGCGATCGATTGATTTTGAATGGTGATATCATCGATGGCTGGCAATTGAAGAAATCCGGTAAACGCTGGAAACAAAAGCATACCGATTTCTTTAAGGTATTGATGAAGATGATGGAGAAAAGGGGTACGGAGATTATCTATGTAGTGGGGAACCATGATGATTTTCTCGATAGCTTGGCTCCTTTTAAGTTCTCCAATATATCGATCGTAAAGGATTATTTACTGAAGACGAGACAAGGAAAACGCTATTTCGTGACACATGGCGATATTTTCGATACGGTTACGACCCATATGCGTTGGCTTGCCATGCTCGGGGATGTGGGATATACTTTTTTATTGTGGTTGAATAAGGTTTACAATCATCGTAGAGAGCGGCAAGGAAAACCTTATTTCTCTTTATCCCAAGAGGTGAAACACCGGGTGAAAAGTGCGGTCTCTTATATCTCGGAGTTTGAGAAAGAGCTGGTACGCTTAGCGGAGGCCAAGCATTTGGATGGGATTATTTGCGGCCATATTCATCAAGCGGCGAGCGTATGGTATGGTAATGTGCATTATCTAAATTCCGGCGATTGGGTGGAAAGCATGACCGCTCTCGTGGAGGATGAACAAGGAGAGTGGGATATTGTTACATATAATAATGTACAACTATATGCGGATGCCGTATGAAAATTCTGTTTATCATACAAGGTGAGGGACGTGGGCACTTGACCCAAGCGTTATCCTTACGCCAGAAATTGATGGCCGAAGGACATGAGATCGTTGGTGTGTTGGTAGGAAAAAGCCCGGCCCGCCGTTTGCCGGATTTCTTCTTGAATAAGATACAATCGCCGGTATATCCATTTGAGAGTCCGAATTTTTTACCGACGGCTAAGAATAAACAAGTGAGTTTGATGCGTAGCGTATTATATAATGTATTGCGTCTGCATAAATACATGGGAAGTATCCGTTATATCGACCGGATGATTCGGCAGACGGATGCGGATGTTGTCGTGAATTTTTACGAGCTGTTGACGGGGCTGACTTACTTGATTCTCCGTCCGAAAGCAACGATGGTATGTATCGCCCATCAATATCTATTCTTGCATCCGGACTTCGTTTTCCCGAAGCAGAGCACATTGTCGTTGGCATCGCTACGATTTTTTACGAGATTAACGGCGATAGGCTCCGTCAAAAAATTAGCCTTGTCTTTCCGGAAGATGCGCGAGGCGCCGTTGGGAGGAATAGTCGTGGTTCCTCCTTTATTAAGGCAAGAAGTCTTGGATGCGGTTCCCTCGAACGGCAGTTATTTGCATGGTTATTTGTTGAATAGCGGGTTTAGTGAGGAGATCCGTTCTTGGCATTCCCGTCATCCTTCGGTTCCGATGCATTTCTTTTGGGATAAGAAAGATCAGCGAGCCGAGGTGAAAATAGACGATTGCCTTTCTTTCCATCAGCTGGATGATACGTTGTTTCTACGTTATATGTCGGGGGCGAAGGCTTATGCTACGACCGCCGGGTTCGAATCCGTATGTGAGGCGATGTATCTGAATAAACCTGTATTGATGGTTCCTACACATATTGAGCAAGCTTGCAATGCTTACGATGCCTCTTTGTCTGGCGCAGGCGTTGTCGCTGATTGTTTTGATCTGGACGTGTTATTATCCATTTCGGAAAGTCATGTGGAGAATCCGGTCTTCCGGCATTGGGTGAAACAGGCGGATTGGCTTATTCTTCGTGAGTTCCGTGAGGATTTGTTGCGTGAGGAACATCCGGTAACGAGCCTAGGGAGGATTACGACAAATTGGGTGGCGCGTCTGGGGAGATTCCTGCCTATCTAGGAACTTATAGCAGTACCGTGCTGTAGATGCAGGTGTGCCATGCTGATGGCACAGGCGTGCCACACTGATGGCACAAGCGTGCCACGCTGATGGCACAAGCGTTTCATCAGCATGGCACAGATGTCTTATTTATTGAGCGCTTGCTCAATATCGGCGATGATATCATCGGCGTTCTCGATACCTACAGAGAAGCGGATCAAGTCCGGAGCCACGCCAGCCTCTATCAATTGCTCGTCGCTCAATTGGCGGTGCGTATGACTGGCCGGGTGAAGCACGCAAGTACGGGCATCCGCTACGTGAGTTACGATAGCGGCGAGTTTCAAGCTATCCATAAACTTGATCGCCACCTCACGTCCACCTTTCAATCCGAAGGATAATACACCGCAAGAGCCATTCGGTAGATACTTCTTGGCGAGCTCATGGTACGGGTTGCCTTCTAATTCCGGATAATGCACCCAAGCTACCTTATCACATTTCTGTAGCCACTGCGCTACCGCCAAGGCGTTTTTGCAATGCTGCGGTACACGAAGATGCAAGGTCTCCAATCCCAGATTCAATAGGAATGCGTTTTGCGGGGATTGGATCGCTCCGAGGTCACGCATCAGTTGGCTAGTCGCTTTCGTGATGAACGCTAATTTCCCGAATGCCTTGGTATAGGTCAATCCGTGGTAAGAAGGGTCCGGTTGGCAAAGTCCCGGGAACTTCTCGGCATGCGCTTCCCAATCGAAATTGCCGCTGTCCACGATACAACCACCCACGCTCGTGGCATGGCCATCCATATATTTAGTCGTGGAGTGCGTAACGATATCCGCTCCCCATTCGAACGGACGGCAATTGATCGGCGTGGCGAACGTATTATCGACGATCAAGGGTACGCCATGATTATGGGCGATGCGGGCAAACTTCTCCACATCCAATACCATAACGCCCGGATTGGAGATCATCTCGCCGAACATCGCCTTCGTATTCGGGCGGAAAGCCTTGGAGATCTCTTCCTCGCTCGCGTCTTGATCTACGAACGTGCATTCGATTCCCAGCTTCTTCAAGGTAACGGCCAGTAGATTATAAGTACCTCCATAAATGCTGGTAGCGCTTACGATATGATCGCCAGCCTCGCAAATATTGAAGAAAACGAAAAAGCTAGCGGCCTGTCCGGATGAGGTCAGCATGGCGGCCACGCCACCTTCCAACGCCGCGATCTTGGCGGCTACAGCCTCGTTTGTCGGGTTTTGAAGGCGGGTATAGAAATAGCCGCTTTCCTCCAAATCGAACAATTTAGCCATCTGCTCGCTCGTCTCATACTTGAATGTCGTGCTTTGATAGATCGGGAGGACACGGGGTTCTCCTTTCTTGGGTTGCCAACCGGCCTGTACGCACAGGGTTTCCGGTTTGAATTTGTTATCCATATAGGTTGTTTTTTTAATTGAATGTCATTTTAATCGCGAATGTACGGAAAATCGGTAAGAATTGTTCCGCTTACAAGATCTTCTTCTGTAAGATACTGAACCAAATGAAAGCGACGACACCTTTTAGCATGCTGGAAAGGCTGATCGCCCACCAAACACCCGTAATACCCAGTCCCGCTGCCGCTAGCCCGATGGCCAAAGGTATGCGTAAGGTGTTACACGAGATGCTGATGATCGCCGGCGGAACCGTTCGGCCGGTACCGTAGAACATGCCTTGCGTGGTAATCTCCAGCATCATGAAGATCATCGAATATCCGTCGATCCGGAGAAATATACCACCGGCCTCATAAGCGGCTTGCTCCGGCACGATCAGCGAGAAGACCTCGCTACCGTAAAAGACGAATAACAACGTGCAGAGTACACCGATGATAGAAGTCATTTTAAGCGTCGTATGATAAGCGGTCAAGATACGTTCTTTCTTGCGTGCGGCGTAGTTCTGTGCGGTGAAAGCGGAGAGGGCCGTACTGAAGCCTTGTGAGGTGTTCCATGCGATCGCCTCCATTTGTCCGCCTGCCGTAAGCGTCATCAAACCGATATGCCCTCCGTAGGTGGAAGCTGTACGAGCCATAAAAAGATTGATGATCGCGAAGAATGTATTTAATAACGCTACCGGCAGGCCCAATTGGAAGATCCGCTTGGTGTAGCGTTCCTTTAAACGGACAAAGAAAGGGAATCCCCCGAACAATTTATTGCGGCATTTTAGCTGATAGACGAATAGTCCGCAAACCACCGCTTGGGAGATCCACGTAGCCCAAGCCGCGCCCGCCGTGCCCAAATGGAAGCCGAGTATAAATAAAGGATCTAGCACCATATTCAGTAAAAGACCTGTTCCGCTGATATAAAATGGAATCTTACTCAATCCCGCCGCATTATGAATCCCGGTAAACGCCGCCGAGAGGAAGATAAATGGGAATGCGGAAGCGACGATTCTTAAATATTCCACGGCGTTCAACGCGATTGGTTCCTCCAGTTTGTAGAAGCCGATAATCGGATGAGCGAGGACGAATAGCAAGAATCCCCAACAAAGCGAGAGGATCAAGGCGATCGTTAGGTTATGGGAAGCGAATCCTCGGGCATCTTCCACGTTTTGCGCCCCGATACTTTGCCCGACACTCACCTCCGAGCCTACTTTATTCAAGTAAGAGATCGAGTTCGTCATCCAAGTAAGGATACCAACGGCGCCGATAGCGGCTACGGCCTCGCTTCCCAATCGGCCTACCCAAGCCATGTCGGTGATGCTATAGGCCATTTGGATAAATGAGGTACCCATGATCGGCATCGCCAGATTGAATAGTTGCCGGGAGATGACCCCTTCGGTCAGATTTTTTGTTCCTTGCATGATCGTTTGTTTAAATGTGCGCGAAAGTAGAAATAATTTTGCTACCTTTAGCGACGTTAATCTTAAAGAATAGTATGATGATAACGAGACGGAATTTTTTGAAAGCGGGTGCCGCTGTGGCTGCGCTGAGTGTAGTACCGAACGGCTTTGCCTCTATCTTGGCTAAGAAAGAGAAAGCGATAGGTGTACAGTTGTATAGTGTCCGGGACGACTTGAAGACGGATTTTGACGGTACGATGAAGGCTTTGGTGGATATCGGTTATAAACGGATGGAAGCCGCCGGTTACCGGGATGGCAAATTCTACGGGAAATCCCCGGCCGAGATGAAGAAATATCTGGCGGATCTGGGTGCCCGTATGGTAGGTTCCCATACCGGAAGCGGTTTGCTGGCGGAGGGTGATACCAAGGGATGGGACTTCTGGAAAAAGAATGCCGCCGATACGGCAGAGGTAGGCTGTAAATGGATTGTTCAGGCGGGTTATCCCTCCAAAGATATCAAGAGCCTTTCGGACGTGAAGCGTTTAGCGGATCAATTTAATAAATGTGGTGAGATCGCGAAGGCTAATGGGTTGCGTTTCGCTTTCCATAACCATGTGGATGAATTCCATGAGCTGGAAGGGAAGATCCCGTTCGACGTGATGATCGAGAATACGGACAAAGGGCTGGTTACTTTCCAGATCGATACGGCTCAATTAGTGTATGGCGGTTTTAAATGTCATGATTACGTGAACCGTTATCCCGGTCGTTTCGCCAACTGGCACTTGAAAGACGCGAATGCGGATGGAAAGGGCAGCACGGAGATGGGCGCCGGAATCGTAGACTTCAAATCCTTATTCGCTGTGGCGGAGAAAGCCGGATTAGAGGATTACTTCATTGAGCAAGAGCGTTATAATATGACACCGCTGCAAGCGATGAAACATGATTATGACTTCTTGATGAATGCTTCTTATGTGAAGTGGTAAACGGGAGTATAGGCGTAGCCTTATGCCTGTATCGGTGTAAGGCTGCGCCTATATCAGTGTGAGGCTATGCCGATACTGGCGCAAGGCAACGCCAGTACTGGTGTTTTTTATCGGATAAACAGGAGTTCCCTATACTTCGGTAACGGCCACATCTGGTTGTCCACCATCAGTTCCAGATCATCGATATGGTCACGGATCTCATCCAAATAAGGGGCTACCGAGTCGTGGTAAGCGATCGCCTTTTCCCGCATATCGGTCAAGCGGTTCGCTTTCTTGCGGGCCTCTACCATCTCATCCACTTTCTTGGTCACGGCACAGATATGTCCGGCTATCTTACGAACCAAGCGACGGGGCTCTTCCGACATATCGCGGAATTCCGGGTCATCGCCGAATGTCTCTTTCAACTTCGCTATATTATCCAGCAATACGCTTTGGTAGCGAACGGCTACCGGGATGATATGGTTCAAGGATAAATCCCCTAATACCCGAGCCTCGATCTGTACCTTTTTGATATAGACTTCCCATTTTACCTCATTACGCGCTTCCAATTCTTTCTGGGTAAGTACGCCGGTAGACGTGAACATCTCGATCGACTCCGGTTTAAGATAAGCGTCATATTGCAAGGGAACACTGTTTTGGCAATCCAGACCTCGCTTGGCAGCTTCCTCTTTCCATTCGTCCGAATAACCGTTTCCATCGAAGCGGATCGGCTTAGATTCCTTGATATAGGCTTTCAGCACCTTGAAGATCGCTACTTCCTTGCTTTTTCCTTCCGCTTGCAAAGCCTCTACGTCCTTCTTGAATTGTTGCAATTGATAGGCTACGGCGGAGTTCAACGCTAACATGGCCGATCCGCAGTTCACGGAAGAACCCGGGGCACGGAACTCAAAACGGTTTCCGGTGAAGGCGAAAGGAGAGGTACGGTTACGATCCGTATTGTCCAACAGCAGTTCGGGGATCTGCCCGAAGCCAAGATGCAAGCCCTTTTTATCGTCTACCTCGATAGCGTCCTCGATAGAGCTATTCTCGAACTTATCCAAGATCTCACTGATTTGCGTTCCGAGGAAAGTGGAGATGATAGCGGGAGGTGCCTCGTTCGCGCCTAGGCGGTGTGCGTTCGTGGCGGAAGCGATACTCGCTTTTAATAAAGCGTTGTATTTATAAACGGCCATGATAGTGTTCACCACGAAGGTGATGAAGCGCAGGTTGTCCTCACGGTCTTTACCCGGAGAGAATAAGTTTACCCCCTTGTCCGTTCCCATAGACCAGTTACAGTGTTTACCGGAACCGTTTACCCCGTTAAATGGCTTCTCGTGCAATAATACACGGAAATTATGACGGCGGGAGACACGTTTCATGACCGACATCAATAATTGGTTATGGTCGTTGGCTAGGTTACATTCCTCGTAAATAGGAGCTAGCTCGAACTGATTGGGGGCTACCTCGTTATGGCGGGTCTTTACCGGGATACCTAGTTTATAGCATTCGGTTTCCAAGTCTTTCATGAATTCTTGTACACGAGAGGGGATAGCGCCAAAATAATGGTCGTCTAATTGTTGGTTCTTCGCGCTCTCATGTCCTAGCAAGGTACGCTCGGTGAGTGAGAGGTCCGGACGGGCGGAATACAAGTCCTCGTCAACAAGGAAATATTCCTGTTCCCAACCAAGGTAAGTAATTATCTTATTGACATCCTCATCGAAATACCGATATACGTCTTTGGCGGCTTCTCCCAATACTTCGATAGAGCGGATCAGCGGGGTCTTATAATCCAGCGCTTCACCGGTATAAGCGATAAATACGGTTGGGATACAAAGTGTGTCATCTACGATAAAAGCGGGAGAGGAAGGGTCCCAAGCGGAGTAGCCGCGGGCCTCGAAGGTATTGCGAAGTCCACCGTTCGGGAAACTGGAAGCGTCCGGTTCTTGCTGGACGAGCAACTTGCCGCTGAACTCCTCGATCATGCCGCCGTTGCCATCGTGTTCTACAAAAGCGTCGTGCTTCTCGGCGGTGCCATCGGTAAGCGGTTGAAACCAGTGGGTGTAATGAGTGACTCCTTTTTCCAGTGCCCACATACGCATGCCGGCTGCCACATGATTGGCGATTTCCCGGTCGATAGGTGTGCCATTGTCAATGGCGTGGGTCAAGGCTTTGTACGTTTCCTTGGAGAGATATTTTTGCATCGCCTTCCGGTTGAAGACATTCTCGCCATAGTACTCAGATACTTTGTGTTCGGGAGTAACGGCTTCCACGGCCTTTCGGTTGGATGCCTTCTCCACAGCATTAAAGCGTGAGATTGACATTGTTGAATTGTTTTATGTTTTTACGACGCAAAAATACAAAACAGTTGACAATTGACAGTTGGCAATTGACAATTATTTAGTTTTCTCTATTAATTTGTCAATTTACTTCTCTAACTGTCAATTGCCAACTACTAACGGTCAACTATTAAAACAAACTCCAAGCCACCGTCAATCCCGCCATCACGATCGCTACCATGCTCATCAGCTTGATAAGGATATTCAAACTCGGGCCGGAAGTGTCTTTGAACGGATCGCCGACCGTATCGCCGACAACGGTTGCCTTATGCGCCTCGCTACCCTTGCCGCCGTGGTTTCCTTCCTCGATGAATTTCTTCGCGTTATCCCATGCTCCTCCGGCGTTCGCCATGAATACGGCTAATACGAAGCCCGTGCTTAATCCACCGATCAATAATCCGACAACGCCCGTCACACCAAATATGAGTCCGGTTAAGATGGGGGCGATAATAGCTAAAACGGAGGGAAGTACCATTTCGTGTTGCGCTCCTTTCGTCGAGATCTCAACGCAACGGGCATAATCCGGTTGTGCCTCTCCAGTCAGAATACCCTTGATTTCCTTGAACTGACGGCGAACTTCCTCCACCATGTGCCCGGCCGCACGCCCTACAGCGTTCATCGTAAGGCCACAGAACATGAATGCCATCATGGAACCTAGGAACATTCCGGCCAGCACCTTCGGATTCATTAAGGTAACATCATAATATACCATAAAGTCCGAGAATGAGGCTTTAGATATTTCGATACTCCTGCCATCGGTAAAGTTCAGGACGGTCTCTCCTAAACGGAGCAAACCGATCTTGATCTCTTCTACATAAGAGGCCAACAGAGCCAAGCCGGTTAACGCGGCGGAACCGATAGCGAAACCTTTACCTGTAGCGGCAGTCGTATTTCCTAATGAATCCAATGCGTCTGTACGCTTGCGGACTTCTTTCCCTAGGTTACACATCTCGGCGTTGCCTCCGGCATTATCCGCTATGGGGCCGTAAGCGTCTGTAGCCAACGTAATACCTAAGGTCGATAGCATACCTACGGCCGCTATACCGATTCCGTATAATCCCATGCCCACGTTCGTGAAGTCGAATCCGGAGGCGAACAAGAAGGAACAAATAATACCGACCACGACGGCAAGTACCGGGATGGCCGTAGAGAGCATCCCCAGTCCGAGACCGGAGATAATAACCGTTGCCGGCCCAGTCAGTCCCGCTTCGGAGACGAGCCGGGTCGGTTTATAGGATTGGGAGGTATAATATTCCGTCGCCTGCCCGATCACGATTCCGACTAGCAGACCTACGATCACGGAACAACCGATCCAGAACCAATTCTCCATGCCTAATACATAAAGAATCCCGAACGTGGAGATAGCGATCAATACGGAACTCAAGTTCGTTCCTATGGCTAAGGCTTTCAATAGTTGCTTGATCGTCGCGTTCTCATTCGTACGGACGGCGAAAATACCAATAATAGATAAAATGATACCGACAGCGGCGATAAGCATTGGGGCGACAACCGCCTTATATTGTAATTCTACGCTTCCGGAAGAAACGAACGCGGCGGCTCCCAATGCGGCGGTCGCTAGGATAGAACCGCAATAAGATTCATATAGGTCGGCTCCCATACCGGCGACGTCACCTACATTGTCGCCTACGTTATCGGCGATTGTCGCCGGGTTACGAGGATCGTCCTCCGGGATCCCAGCCTCAACTTTACCTACTAAATCCGCTCCGACATCGGCGGCTTTCGTATAGATTCCTCCTCCCACACGTGCGAACAAGGCTTGCGTGGAGGCACCCATTCCGAATGTAAGCATGGTTGTCGTGATAATGGTGAGTTTATGGGTCGGGTCCAAAGCTTCGTCTGGGATGAAAGCATTTAACAGGATATACCAGAATGAGATATCCAGCAATCCAAGTCCTACGACTACTAAGCCCATGACCGCCCCGCTTCGAAAAGCGACTTGTAAGCCTTTGTTCAAGGAAGTGCGGGCCGCGTTCGCCGTACGGGCCGAGGCATAAGTCGCTGTTTTCATGCCTAAGAAACCCGCTAATCCGGAAAAGAAACCTCCTGTCAGGAAGGCGATCGGGACCCATTCGTTTTGCACATGGAAGCCATAGGCCATAATAGAGAATAAGATTACTAGGACAACGAAAACCGAGGCGACTACTTTGTATTGCTGTTTCAGATACGACATCGCCCCTTCACGCACAAAGGAGGCGATCTTTTTCATCAACTCAGTTCCTTCACTCTCTTTCATCATTTGCCTGAAGAAGAACCAGGCAAATGCTAGCGCTAGGACAGACGCTAACGGAATAATCCAGAAAATACTCGTAATCATAACATGGTAGATTTAATGTTATACTTAAGAAAACAATGTGACAATACCTTTGCTTTCCGTGTAAATGTAGCAAAAATAAAAGAGGATGGAAACTTTTTCCCTAATAATAATGTTTCTAATTAAAAAAAACAGCATATTTGTTACCAGATTAAGAGACAAGAAATAAATGGCAGAAGAGACAAACCATAAACCCTATAGGTTGGGCTTGGCGCTTAGCGGAGGCGGAGCGAAAGGTTTTGCGCATATCGGAGTATTCCGGATGATGGAGGAATGCGGGCTGAAGCCGGATATCATAGCCGGTACCAGTGTCGGATCCTTAATGGGCACCTTGTTTGCCGATGGCTATTCGGCGGCGGAGATCCAAGAGCTTTTTACCGGACGTGAGTTCTCGGAATTCGCCCAGTTGCAGATTCCTAAGGCGGGTTTGTTCGATAGTAAGCGCTTTCGTTATTTCTTGAGGCGACACTTGCGGACCAAGAACATCGAGGACTTGCAGATTCCGATGGTGATTGTCGCGACTGATTTGGATAATGGCGAAAGCCATGAATTTAGGAGTGGTCCTATTGTTGAGGCGGTGACAGCTTCTTGTAGTATCCCGATTATTTTCAGTCCTGTAGTCATCAATGGCGTTCATTATGTGGATGGAGGATTATTTCACAACTTTCCGGTCTCCATCATCCGTGAGGAATGTGAGCGTATTATCGGGGTGAACGTAAGCCCGTTGATCCCGCAAAAATATAAGCAGACCATATTCCATATCGCCGAGCGCTCTTATCATTATATGTTCCGGGCAAATACGCTGGAGGATCGAGAGATGTGTGATGTCTTAATAGAGGCGGAGGAGTTTGGCTTATATAAGACATTCGATCTTGAGAATGTAGACGTGATTTGTAATATTGGCTATTCCGCCGCTGCCCGTTGCTTTGAGAAAGTGTTGGATGAGAATAAATATGAAACCTTGGTGAAAGCGATCGCGGCAAGAAAGAAAGGCCTGATGCCGTGACAAATCGTCTGTCTGGACAAAGCGCTTTCCCACAAAAACTTTATATATAGATGAACGCAATGGAACAAAAAAACAAGATGGTAATTTATCAGGTATTCCCGCGTTGGTTTGGGAATCTGCGACCATCTCCTGTAATGAATGGTAGTTTAGCCGAGAATGGAGTGGGTAAGTTTTCGGCTTTTACTCCTTTGGCTTTATCCAAAATCAAAGAACTAGGTGTTACTCATGTATGGTATACAGGGGTGATAGAGCACGCTACAAAAACCGATTACACCATGTTTGGCATCCGGAAAGACCATTCTGCCGTAGTAAAAGGTAAGGCCGGATCTCCATATGCTATAAAAGATTACTATGATATAGATCCGGATTTGGCGGATAATATCCAGAACCGTATGAGTGAGTTCGAGGATTTGGTGAAACGTACGCATGAGGCTGGGATGAAGGTTATTATCGATTTTGTACCCAACCATGTGGCACGTCAATATTTCTCGGACGCACGGGAACCTTTCGTGGAGGACTTAGGTCAAACGGATAATGTGTCCAAGGCTTTTGATGTGAATAATAACTTTTATTATCTTCCGGGACAGACCTTGACGCTTCGTTTTGATCCGCAGCGTGAGGAGGATTTTGCCTATAGTGAGTTTCCGGCGAAGGTGACCGGTAACAATCATTTCGATGCCTATCCAAGCCAGAACGATTGGTATGAGACGGTGAAGCTGAACTACGGCGTGGATTATATGCACGGTGGTGCTTGCCATTTCAATACCATTCCCAATACGTGGGAGAAAATGTTGGAGATCTTGTTGTTCTGGGCTGATAAGGGGGTGGATGGTTTTCGTTGTGATATGGCGGAGATGGTCCCGGTAGAGTTTTGGAACTGGGTGATTCCTCAGGTGAAGAAGGTGCGTAATGTGATCTTTATAGCGGAGGTGTATAATCCGGATGAGTATAGGAATTATATTTATACGGGACACTTTGATTATTTGTATGACAAGGTTGGTCTTTATGATACGGTTCGTGCGGTGATGTGCGGACAGGCTCCGGCTAGTAATATATCGCATTGTTGGCAATCGTTGGAGGGAATCCAGAAAAATATGTTGAATTTCTTGGAGAATCACGATGAACAGCGTGTCGCTTCTGATTTCTTTGCGGGGGATGCTCGTCCGGGTATTCCGGGCATGATTGTCTCCGCTGCCATGAATACGAATCCGGTTATGATCTATAGTGGTCAGGAACTTGGCGAAAGAGGAATGGACGCAGAAGGTTTCAGTGGACGTGATGGCCGTACGACCATCTTCGATTATTGGAGCGTCGAGAGTTTGCGAAACTGGAATAATAATGGACTCTTTGACGGGGCTAAATTAACGCCGGCAGAACGCTCGTTGCGTGAGATGTACGCTAAGTTATTGAATGTGGTACGATCCGAGCCGGTTATTGTCGAGGGAGCGTTTTATGATTTGATGTACGCGAACTCCGGTAATCCTTATTTCAATCCGAACCGTCAGTATGCGTTCTTGCGCAAATGGAAGAACGAGGTACTTCTGGTTGTCGTGAATTTCGACCGTGCCGACCAATGTGTATGGGTAAATATCCCGGTCGAGGCATTCAAGGCTCTTGATTTTGAGGATAACAAACCGGCTGAATTGACCGACTTGTTAACCGGGGAAACGACTATCAGTACGCTAACAGACGCTTATCCTTATCAAGTGAAACTCCCTGCTTATTCCGGTAAGATGCTAAAGTTCTCTTTTCTCCATAAATAAGAGCTTTCTTGAAAAGTTTAGGTGTGCTGTATAGATAATTCGTTGGTGGAGTTAGGTGGTTGATACGGGACATCTAGCTTCATCGGGCAAGTAACTTAAGTGAAATGGCAAAGTAACTTAACATACTTGCCCGATGAAGCTAGATGACTTTTTTCTTTGATTTAAATGAAAAGAAGGGAAGCCATATAATAAATGCCAGCTGCTAAAAGCCCACTTACCGGGATCGTAAGAACCCATGCGGTCATCAAGCTTTGAGTTAATCCCCAACGAACGGCTGAAAGACGTTTGGTCGCACCAACTCCGATAATAGCCCCTGTAATTGTATGCGTGGTACTGACTGGGATCTTCAGAAACTCCGTAAGGTACAAAGTGAAGGCACCGGCTGTCTCAGCGATAACCCCTTCCAAGGGGGTTACCTTCGTGATTTTAGTACCCATTGTCTTTACTATTTTCCAGCCACCGGACATGGTTCCAAGTGAGATAGCGGTGAAACAAGAGAACGCTACCCAGTCGGGTAAATCGGAAATACTATTTATCCCCATTCCCAATCCCTCGGAGTGGGCTGCGATTAGGGCTGCGGCGATAATACCCATCACTTTTTGGGAATCATTCAATCCATGCCCGATACTGAATAAGGCGGAAGATACGAGTTGGAGTTTCTTGAACCATACCTCTGCCGTATGAGGGTGCACTCTTTTGCACATATGAAGCACTAATAAGGTAAACCCGAAAGCGACAATCATGCCTATGAAGGGAGCAAGGAAAATGAAAGCCGCTATTTTTAGGATAATGTTCAATTGGATCGCTTCAAAGCCGTGTGCCATGATAGCCGCTCCGGCGAATCCTCCGATAAGGGTGTGGGAAGAAGAGGAAGGAATGCCTTTCCACCAAGTGAACAGGTTCCATGCGATAGCGGCGATTACCCCGGACAGGATAATCGGTAATGTGATATACTGCTCTACTACGGTTTTTGATACGGTATTGGCGATACCGAATCCCCCGATTATATACTTAGCGATGAAAAATGCGACGAAATTAAAGAATGCTGCCCATATTACAGCCTGAAAAGGGGTAAGGACCTTGGTCGATACAATGGTCGCTATCGAATTTGCCGCATCATGAAAGCCATTGATATAATCGAATATCAGAGACAGAATGATGATAATCACTAATAATTCCATAATATAGCCCTGTTTTATGCGTACTTTACGATCAAGTTCCTTAATATTTTACCGACATGTTCGGCGGCATCCGTTGTCTTTTCCAACTCATGCATGATTTCTTTGATTTTGATAAGCTCTATACTATCTTTTTCTTCCTCGAAAAGCTTCGTGATAAAAAGCTCATATACGTCGTCCGCTTGGTTTTCTATGTCATGTAGCTTGGTACAGTAATCACGTAACGTAGTCGGTTTCTTGCGAAAAGTCTCGAGTTCATCCATCGCTTTGCTGATATAGTGCGCCTCTTGTTGAATGAGTAAACTCAATTCTTTTCCGCTATCAGAGATGGGGCGTGGGTTATAGATGGTAATACGTTTGGCGGAACTGTTTATTCCATCAATAACATCATCTATGGATGAGGCTAAGTCGTGAATGTCTTCCCGATCGAAGGGGGTTATAAATGTCGTTCCTAGTTCATCAAAGATCAGATGGGTCAGTTTGTCCCCCTCCCGTTCCTTATCCTTGATTAGCTTATAATAATTAGCTCTTTCCGTAGGAGAATCATGTCGTAAGCTTTCTACCAGAATGCTGGAAGAGGCGGATAATATTTCAGACAATTGCTTTAAGAGTGGAAAGAACTTGGGTTCTTTGGGGGTGAATCGACTAAAAAAAGAATTTTTCATACATGTATATATTAAATCGTTTTTAAATACTTGGTTGTTGAATGAAAGTTTGTTATCTCTGTTTCCGTGCTTTTTGTTTTGCCCGTACTACCTCTATTACGGCAGGAAGTATGGATATGAATATAATTGCTATGATCAATACCTTGAGGTTCTGCTGTACGAAAGGAAGATCTCCGAAAAAGTATCCCGCATAGCAGAAAAGCAGCACCCAGAAAGCGCCGCCTATCAGGTTGTAGATCATGAAATAGTAATAATGCATTTTACCCATTCCGGCTACAAAGGGAGCGAAAGTACGGACAATCGGTACGAATCGGGCGATGATTATGGTTTTGCCTCCATATTTTTTGTAGAACTCATGCGTTTTGTTCAAATGGCTTTTCTTGAATATCTTGGAGTTGGGATTGTTAAATAGTTTACGACCGAAAAAATGACCTATCATATAATTACAGGAGTCTCCCAATACTGCCGCCGCGAATAATATCAAGGCTAAGAGATTTATCTCTAAAGGCATACCGGGTAACGCTGTTATCGCTCCGGCGACGAACAAGAGGGAATCCCCGGGCAAGAATGGGGTGGCTACCAATCCCGTTTCACAAAAAATGATTAGGAATAATATCGCATAGGCCCAAGTATGATATTCTTGTACGATCTCGATCATATGCTGATCGATATGTAAGATGAAGTCTAATAAAAATTCCATTTTAGATTGATTATTAATTGATAAGAACTATCCTATATGACCCAATAAGAAAACAAAATAGATGTTTATTCTGTTCCCTTTGAGAAATCTAGAAAATAAGAATAGTGAGAAAGCAGACATTAAAGTGCTATCTTCTACTTTTTTGATGGAAATAAGGGGGAAAGAGAGTTTAAATGAGAATACGTCTTAGAGTATAGATATAGTACCCATAGGAGAACTTAAGGGGATTTATACAAAATGAAATGAATGTTTGTCTTTCTTTAGGATATTGAGTTTTTATAAACCGTACGATCCTTTCCGCGGATGAGGATAGGTTTGTCCTTGAGTTTTTTGATGTGGAGATGTTGCGGAATAGTGAAGCCCTGATATAGCCATCTTCCATCTTATAGCTTTGTTTTCCGTTGTATAGCTCTTTTGCGTGTCGTTCGATATCTGCTTGGGGGATATTGTATTCCGTCTTGTCTTCATTCGGAGAGTACATGGTATAAATATCCTTGTATTTCTGTTGGTTCTCGGGAGTTGATGAAGAGCCCGAAGTCAGAAATACACTTACCAATACGAAGAAATAGAGTAAATACTTCATCATTGCGGTTGCAAATATAGAAAGTTTTCCAAATATAAAGAGGTTATTGTAAATAAGTTTTGTACTTTTGCGGCACAATTCAAATCTATTCACTTTAAGATAAATATTCGGAATAATGAGTGCACAAACTCCTTTCTTGGTGTTTTCGGGAACGAACTCCCGGTATCTTGCAGAGAAAATTTGCAACAGTTTAGGTTGTCCTCTGGGACAGATGAATATCCAGCACTTTGCCGATGGTGAGTTCTCTGTTTCTTATGAAGAGTCTATCCGCGGTAGAGATGTATTCTTAGTACAATCTACATTCCCTAATTCAGACAATCTGATGGAGTTGCTTCTGATGATTGACGCGGCTAAACGTGCTTCCGCACATTCAATCATTGCTGTAGTCCCTTACTTCGGTTGGGCTCGTCAGGATAGAAAGGATAAGCCTCGTGTTTCTATTGGCGCAAAGTTGATCGCTGATATGTTGAGCACGGCAGGTATCAATCGTTTGATTACGATGGACCTTCATGCGGATCAGATCCAAGGATTCTTTAATGTGCCGGTGGATCACTTATATGCTTCTTCCGTATTCTTGGATTATATCAAGACGTCTTTGCCTTTGGATAACTTGTGTATCGCGACTCCGGATGTTGGTGGTACGAAACGTGCCAGCAGCTATTCTAAGTATTTAGGCTTGCCGATGGTCATTTGCCACAAATCTCGTTTGCGTGCCAATGAGGTGGCCGAGATGCGTATTATCGGTGATGTGACGGGCTTGGATGTCCTTTTGGTTGATGACATGGTGGATACGGCCGGAACAATTACGAAAGCCGCGAACTTGATGTTGGAGAATGGCGCGAAGTCTGTTCGTGCTATCGCCAGCCACGCTGTGATGTCTGATCCGGCTTCTACTCGTGTAGATCAGTCCGCTTTAACGGAAATGATCTTTACGGATTCTATTCCTTACGCTAAGAAATGCGAGAAAGTAAAGGTGTTATCTGTTGCTGACATGTTTGCAGAGGCGATCCGTCGTGTATGTAGTGGTGAGTCTATCAGCTCTTTATATGCTATTTAATAGAATAAGATAGAAAAATAAAAACGGTCGCTTCTTTTTGGAGGCGACCGTTTTTTATTTAGAATAAATCTGAATATGTGTTACTTGGTCTCATCAATAATCATGCCGCTGCCCAGACATAAGTGATGGTCTTTGTCGTAGATTACACTGTATTGGCCAGGAGCGATACCTTGAATCTTTTCGTCGGATTCTACACGATATAGATCTCCGATACGACGGATGTAGCCATGCGTAAATTCCGGGGTATGACGGATCTTGAAAGTGATTTCTTTCTCACCCTCAAATTCTCCCCATGGATCTTCCGTGATGAAATCGAAGCCTTGCATATTGATCACCTTACCATATTGCGTTTCCGGGTCGTAGCCGTTGGAGACATAAATGATATTTCGCTTAATGTCTTTTTGGATAACGAACCAAGGGCCGCCACTTAATCCCAATCCCTTACGTTGGCCGATCGTATGGAACCAATATCCATTGTGTTTACCCAAGACTTTACCCGTCTCTAGTTCCACGATTTTTCCCGGGCGTTTTCCTAAATAACGCTCTATAAAGTCGTTGTAGTTAATCTTGCCTAAGAAGCAAATGCCTTGGCTATCCTTACGCTTGGCACTCGGCAATTTCTGGGCCTCGGCGATGGCACGTACCTCACTTTTCATTAAATGCCCGATCGGAAACATGAGTTTCTGTATCTGTAGGCGGGTGATTTGCCCTAAGAAATCAGTCTGATCTTTTACCGGGTCCTTGGCGGTAGAAAGCCATATCTTGCCGTCTATCTCCGTGGTCGTGGCATAATGACCGGTAGCTATCTTATCGAAATCCTTGCCCCATTTTTCCTCGAAACAACCGAACTTGATATATTTATTACACATCATATCCGGGTTAGGGGTAAGACCGCGTTTGACAGATTCGATCGTATAGCTTACCACCCGATCCCAATACTCGTCGTGTAGGGAGACGATCTCGAACCGGCATCCATACTTGCGGGCGATATATGAGGTGATCTCGATATCCTCTTCCGCCGGGCAATCGATATAGCCATCCTTGTCTTCCATACCGATACGGATATAGAAGATGGTCGGATCGTATCCTGCCTCTTTGAGTTGATGCACTACGACAGAGCTGTCTACTCCTCCTGAAACTAATGCCGCTATTTCCATTCTCTTTTTTGTCTTTGCTTTTGAACTTACAAAAGTAGAGAAAAAATCTCAAACCTTTGATATTGACTGTATATTCTCTATCTTTGCGGTTGGCCCTTATTGGAATGCGGGCCTTCAAACTATGTACTTTAGATGTAATATATTATAGGAAAAGCAAATCGTAGTAAGTATGAAAAAAATAATGTTATCGCTTATGACAGCTATGGTTATGACGGCTTGTACAGGCCAACAGTCGGATACGGCATCTCAAAATTCCGATAAGGAGTTCAATTATGTAGTGGATCAGTTCGCTGATCTGGAGATTCTTCGTTATAAAGTTCCGGGTTTCGAATCCCTGTCCTTGCGACAAAAGCAACTATTATATCATCTTTCCGAAGCGGCCTTGATGGGACGTGATATATTCTTCGATCAGAATGGACGCTATAATCTGGCGATCCGCAGGACATTGGAGGCTATTTATACGAATTATAAGGGAGATCGGGAGGACCCTCAATTCAAGGCTTTGGAAACCTATTTGAAACGGGTGTGGTTCTCCAGTGGTATCCATCATCATTATGCGTTGGACAAGTTTGCCCCGGGGTTTTCTCCTGAGTTCTTGATGGATTGTATTCACCAAATCGACGCTAAGAAGTTACCTCTTCGTGAGAATCAAAATGTGGATCAGTTCATGATCGAGATCGCTCCGGTAATCTTTGATCCGGGCGTTATGCCAAAGCGTAGCGTACAAAGCGGTGACGGTGATCTGATCAAAGCATCTTCTAATAATTATTACGGGGGAGGCATCAGTCAAAAAGAGGTAGAGGACTTCTATGCGCAAATGAAAATGGGAAAGGATACCATTTCCCCGATTTCTTACGGGTTGAATAGCCGTTTGGTAAAAGAGAACGGTACGGTCGTTGAAAAGGTTTGGAAAGTAGGAGGGCTTTATTCCGCCGCAATAGAAAAAATCGTAGATCAATTGCGACAAGCCTTGCCTTTCGCCGAGAATGATACGCAGAAAGCGATCATTGGGAAATTGATCGAATATTATCAAACGGGCGATTTGAAGACGTTCGATGCTTATTCGATCCTTTGGGTAGAGGATACAGCTTCGGAGGTGGATTTCGTGAATGGCTTTATCGAGACTTATGGGGATCCGTTAGGAATGAAAGCAAGCTGGGAGTCTACCGTAAATTTTACGAATAAGGAGGCGACTAAGCGTACGAAAATCATCAGTGATAATGCGCAATGGTTTGAGGATCATTCTCCGGTAGATAAGCGTTTCAAGAAGGAGAAGGTGAAAGGAGTCAGCGCTAAGGTAATCACGGTATCTATGTTGGGAGGTGATTGCTATCCGGCTACCCCGATCGGTATCAATTTGCCAAATGCGGATTGGATTCGTCGAGATCATGGCTCGAAGTCTGTTACGATAGAGAATATCACGGAGGCTTATGATAAGGCATCTCAGGGAAATGGCTTTAGCGAAGAGTTTGTATGGAGTGACGTGGAGCGGAACGGTATGAGGCAGTACGGTTTCTTAACGGATAATCTACATACGGATTTACATGAGTGTCTGGGACATGGTTCCGGTAAATTGCTGGAAAATACAGACCCGGATGCGCTGAAAGCCTATAGCTCTACACTGGAGGAAACCCGTGCGGATTTGTTTGGCCTGTATTATTTGGCAGATCCGAAGCTGGTGGAACTGGGATTGCTTCCGGACGGCGAGGCTTATAAATCGGAATACTATAAATATATAATGAATGGCTTGATGACCCAGTTGGTTCGTATCGAGTTAGGCAAGAATGTAGAGGAGGCACATATGCGTAACCGTCAGTTGATCGCTAAGTGGGCTTACGAGAAAGGGAAGGAAGCGAATGTGATCGAACTGAAAAAACGGGATGGCAAGACCTATGTGGTTGTGAATGACTATCCGAGGTTACGTGAGTTGTTTGGGACATTGCTTGCTGAGATTCAACGTATCAAGAGTGAGGGTGACTATGCGGCCGGAAAGAATCTTGTTGAAGGATACGGCGTGAAAGTAGATCCGGAACTGCATGCGGAGGTCTTGGAGCGCTATGCTAAGTTGAACTTGGCTCCCTATAAAGGTTTTGTCAATCCTGTGATGAAAGAGGTAAAGAACTCTAACGGTGAGGTTACTGATATTGTCTTGGACTATACGGAAGGTTATACAGATCAGATGCTTCGTTATGGCCGTGATTATTCTTTCTTGCCGACTTATAATAATTAATAGATGGAAAGTTTACAAGACGAGATAAGGGAGATCCGCAAGCAACTTCGTTTGGCGATGAACGGGGTGATTTCTACGAGTATGCGTGAGAAAGGTATCGTATATAAGTTAAATTTCGGGGTTCCATACCCCGAAATAAAAGAAATCGCCCGCAAGCATAAACCGAATGGAGAACTGGCGGAGGCTCTATGGAAAGAAGATATTCGTGAGTTTAAGATATTGGCGACCTTTCTCCAACCCGCCGAGAAGTTGCCTTTGGAGGAAGCGAAACGTTGGGTTAAGGAGATTCCTTATTTGGAGATCGCGGAGCATTGTTGCCGGAACTTGTTCGTTCATCTGCCTTATATGGAGGACTTCACGTTTGATCTGGTTGCTGATAAGGAAAATGAGTTCGCCCGCACGGTCGCCTTTCTTACTTGGACCGAGAATTTCAAGCGAGGTGGTAGCTTGTCTTCTGTGGTTTTAGGATCTTTCTTGGTAGAAACCTTAAGCAGCTTAGCGGAGACTAAGGGTTTTAAGTCTACGCTGAAAGAGAAACAAGCGTCTATTCAAGCCATGAAGTTTTATGGGCGTCAATCCGAGGGGAATGCGGAAAGGATCCTAGACGGTTTCAAGGAATTTCAGGAGGCTGCGGGAAACACGCCGGAATTACAAGAAATCTATAATGAATTAAAATTCGAGTTTGAATATTATCGGTAAGGCTTTGCGTTTAAAATAAATGCGCTAACTTTGTCGTTTGTGCGGTCTTTAGGAGATGGAAGCGAAAGTTTATACGGAAATACGTGCGTTGTTTACCGAATATCTAACGGAGAAGAAACTGCGGAAAACCGAGGAGAGATATGCTATATTCAAGGAGATATGTGCTTTTCCCGGTCATTTTGATGTGTGTATGCTTTCGGATCGGTTGGAGCAAGACAACTTCCATGTCGGTAAGGCAACACTCTATAATACGTTGGATGTACTGGTTGATGCCGGTTTGGTGGTGCGTCATCAAATAACCGTCCAGTCGGTGCAATATGAGTTGAGGATTTATGCCGATACGCATTTGCATTTGGTTTGTACGAGATGCGGGGCCATGCGGGAGCTGCGAAACAGTGCGTTGAAAGCGGATATGAGAAACTTGAAAGTCTCTCGTTTTACGCCGGAGTATTATTGTTTGTACATTTATGGCCTGTGCAGTAAATGCAAGTTTAAGTTGCAAAGGTCAGTTAAATAAGAATATTAATAGCCTATAATAAATATAGAAAAGATGAAAGTAGACGTTTTGTTAGGATTGCAATGGGGCGACGAGGGCAAAGGCAAGGTTGTCGATGTGCTGACTCCGAATTACGATGTGGTAACTCGTTTTCAAGGAGGCCCTAATGCCGGACATACATTGGAGTTTAACGGGGAAAAGTATGTGTTACGTTCGATTCCTTCCGGTATTTTCCAAGGTGGAAAAATAAACGTAATCGGTAACGGTGTCGTTCTGGACCCGTTATTGTTCAAGCAGGAAGCGGAATCATTGGCAGCGAGTGGTCACGATATCACCAAGCAGCTTTATATCTCTAAGAAAGCTCACCTAATTTTACCTACTCACCGGATCTTGGATGCCGCTTATGAGGCCGCAAAAGGTTCCGGAAAGATCGGTACGACAGGAAAGGGTATCGGCCCGACTTATACGGATAAGATTAGCCGTAACGGTGTTCGTGTGGGCGATTTATTGCATAACTTCGAAGAGAAATATGCGGCCGCTAAAGCAAAACATGAAGCGATCTTGCGTTCATTGAACTATGAATATGATATAACCGAGATGGAGGCTCAATGGATGGAGGCCTTGAACTACCTCAAACAATTCAAATTGATTGATAGCGAGCATGTCATCAATAACTATTTGAAGGAAGGCAAGTCGGTCTTGGCGGAAGGCGCTCAAGGTACGATGCTGGATATAGACTTCGGTTCTTATCCATTCGTGACTTCCTCTAACACGATCTGTGCCGGATGTTGTACGGGACTGGGGGTTTCTCCCCGGAATATCGGTGAGGTATATGGTATCTTCAAGGCTTACTGTACACGTGTAGGTAGCGGTCCGTTCCCGACCGAGTTGTTTGATGAGGTGGGAGATAAGATCGGTCAATTAGGCCATGAGTTCGGTGCGGTTACGGGACGTAAACGTCGTTGTGGCTGGATTGATTTGGTAGCCTTGAAATATGCCGTGATGATCAACGGTGTAAGCCAATTGATCATGATGAAGAGTGATGTGTTGGATACCTTCGATACGATCAAGGCTTGCGTGGCTTATAAGATGAATGGTGTCGAGACTAATGAGTTCCCGTATGAGATCGATGATACGATCGAACCTGTATACGTGGAGTTACCGGGTTGGAAGACGGACATGACGAAGATGCAGAGCGAGGACGAGTTCCCGGAGGAGTTCAACGCTTACCTTTCTTTCTTGGAGGAAGAACTGGGTGTGCCTGTGAAGATCGTTTCCGTAGGACCGGATCGTGAACAGACGATTGTCAGATATACAGAAGAATAAACTCGTTATAAATCGTACAAAATGGCAGAAGACCACATTCCTCAAGGGGTGTCTCCTGCCATTTTTGTCTTTGGCAAACTTTTTGTCGTTGTTTTATAAAACTAAATAAGATAGAAATTTATGAGTATGTATTGGATTATATTTATTGGATTTGCGCTATTGAGTTGGCTGGTGTCATCCCGCCTTCAGGGCAAGTTTGAGAAGTATTCGAAAATCCCTATGCCGAATGGCATGACAGGAAAAGATGTCGCTGAGAAGATGTTGCATGACAATGGTATCTATGATGTAAAGGTGATTTCTACACCCGGACATCTGACGGACCATTACAATCCCGCTAACCAGACGGTGAACTTGAGTGAGTCGGTTTATTATAGCAATAGTATCGCCGCCGCTGCGGTTGCCGCCCATGAGTGCGGTCACGCTGTGCAGCATGCTACCGCTTACGCTCCGTTGAGAATGCGTTCGGCTTTGGTTCCGGTTGTTAGTTTCGCCTCTAATATCATGACATGGGTGTTGTTGGGTGGTATGTTATTATTGCATACGTTTCCTCAGCTATTGTTATTCGGTATAATCTTGTTCGCTACGACTACGCTATTTAGCTTTATCACGCTTCCGGTCGAGATCAATGCCAGCCAACGTGCTTTAGCGTGGTTGAGCAATGCCGGTATAACAAATGCTTATACGCATGATAAGGCAGAGGACGCTTTACGTTCCGCCGCTTATACGTACGTGGTCGCCGCGTTAGGTTCGCTTGCTACATTATTATATTATATAATGATATTCTTGGGGGGAAGAAGCAGGGATTGATAAGTCTCGGAGGAGGCTTTCCTCGAATGCCCATTATAAAGATGTTAGAATGCCCATTGTAAGATGCTTATAACTGCGATTGTAAGCTCCTTACAGTGGGCATTGTTATTTTCTTATTTATTTCGAGCAAAAACATTACCTTTGCGGACAGAATAATCATTTAAAACATAAGATCATGCAAAAACCTTCCATACCCAAAGGTACCCGAGACTTTTCGCCGGAGGAAATGGCGAAACGTAATTATATATTCAACACGATCCGTGAAGTATTTCACTTGTATGGCTTCCAGCAAATAGAGACTCCTGCCATGGAAAACCTTTCTACATTGATGGGTAAATATGGCGAGGAAGGGGATAAGCTCCTTTTCAAGATATTGAATTCCGGAGATTGTTTCGCGGGCATCTCAGATGAGGAGTTAATGGAAAAGAACCCGTTGAGATTTGCTGCTAAGGCTTGTGAGAAAGGCTTGCGTTATGATTTGACCGTTCCGTTCGCCCGTTACGTGGTACAACATCGTAATGAGATCAGTTTTCCGTTCAAACGTTACCAGATCCAACCGGTTTGGCGTGCCGATCGTCCGCAAAAGGGACGTTACCGGGAGTTCTACCAATGTGATGGCGACGTTGTGGGTTCTGATTCCTTGATCAATGAGGTGGAGCTGATCCAGATTATGGACGAGGTGTTCCATCGCTTTGGCATTCGTGTGTGTATCAAGATGAACAATCGTAAGATCCTTTCCGGTATTGCCGAAATCATAGGCGAGGCGGATAAGATCGTAGACATTACGGTAGCTATCGACAAGCTGGATAAGATTGGCTTGGACAACGTGAATGAAGAGCTTCGTTCCAAGGGTTTACCCGAGGAGGCGATCGAGCGTTTGCAGCCGATCATTATGCTGCAGGGTTCAAATCAAGAAAAGATCGCTACCTTGAAAGAGGTATTATCTGCGTCTGAGACTGGTTTGAAAGGTGTAGCCGAATTGGATTTTATCTTGGAGCGTATCTCTCATACGCCAATCCGTGCGGAATTAGAGCTTGATCTGACATTGGCTCGTGGCTTAAACTATTATACAGGTGCGATTTTCGAGGTGAAAGCCTTGGACGTACAGATCGGTAGTATCACGGGTGGTGGTCGTTATGACAACCTGACAGGGGTATTTGGCATGGAAGGCGTATCTGGTGTCGGTTTCTCTTTCGGCGCTGATCGTATCTTTGATGTATTGAACCAATTGGATTTATATCCGGAAGGGTCTTTGAAGACTACACAGCTTCTATTCGTGAACTTCGGACAGAAAGAGGAGATTCATTTATTGCCGCTGATCGCTAAGGTTCGCAAGGCGGGGATTCGTACGGAGCTATATCCTGAGTCTACTAAAATGAAAAAGCAAATGGGATATGCGGACGCTAAGAAAATCCCGTTTGTCGCGATAGTCGGAGAGAATGAGATGGCCGAGAATAAAATCAACTTAAAGAATATGCTCACGGGTGAGCAAACCCTTGTGACTATCGAGGAGTTGATAGAACGCTTTTAGAGAATAGTGGATTATGGAACACGGACTACACGGATGACACGGAGCACACGGTATTAGTATTTATCCGTGTGTTCCGTGTCATCCGTGTAGTCCGTGTTCAAATGGTTCTAAACTTATAAATTAATGAAACGACCATGAAAATACCTGTTTTTATACTCTCAATATCTTTATACTTTTCTTCCTGCTCTTTCACCCCCCGTGCCGAGTGGGTAACGACAACCGAGAATACCCCTTGGGCTGAGCAACCCGATCTGATCTCCGCCCTTGCGGATACGATACCTAATATTGATATAACAATTCTAACAGAAAAGCATCAACAACAAATTGATGGTTTCGGAGCCTGTTTTAATGAATTAGGTTGGCTTTCCTTGAGTAAGCTGGAGCCAAGTGTACGTGAGGAAATCATGGAAGAGCTTTTCTTCCCCGGAGTCGGAGCCAACTTCACGATTTGCCGGATGCCTGTAGGAGCAAATGATTTCTCCCGTGATTGGTATTCGTATGACGAGGTAGACGGTGATTTCACGATGGAACATTTTACCATCGCCAATGACCAACAAACGTTGATCCCTTTTATCAAGAACGCTCGGAAGTATCAGCCAGACTTACGCTTATGGGCTTCCCCGTGGTGCCCTCCAGCTTGGATGAAATATAACAAACACTATGCCTCTGCCTATACGGGTGAGAATTATGACGAGAAGTATCGAAATGGCTTGCCGGCCGATAAGGTCGGCCATGAGGGTATGGATATGTTTATCCAAGACTCTCTTTACCTGAAAACCTATGCCCTCTATTTCTCTAAATTTATCGAGGCCTATAAGAAACAAGGAATTCCAATCTTTGCCGTAATGCCCCAAAACGAGTTCAACTCTGCGCAAATATTCCCGAGTTGTTGTTGGACATCGGCTTCTTTGGCTAATTTTATCGGTAATTATCTCGGGCCGGCCATGCAGGTTCAAGGAGTGGAAATTATGTTCGGCACGATGGAACGTGCGAATGAGTCGCTTGTTGATACGGTATTGACAGATCCTGTTAGTGGTAAATATGTAAAAGGTGTCGGTTTCCAATGGGCGGGGAAGGGAGCTATCACCGGAATCCACAAACGTTATCCCGGGTTGAAGCTTTACCAAACCGAGCAAGAATGTGGAGATGGCAAGAACGATTGGAAGGGTGCCATGTATTCTTGGGGGTTGATGCGACATTTTCTGGATAATGGCGTTTCTGCCTATATGTATTGGAATATATCTTTGGAAAATGGAGGGATCAGTCGTTGGGGATGGGCGCAAAACTCATTGGTTGTCGTAGATCCGCAAACCAAAAGCTATCGATATACTCCGGAATACTACGTGATGAAACATGTCAGCCATTATGTCCAGCCCGGTGCGTATAAATTAGAAACGGAAGGAGCCTATACGAATCTGCTGGCATTCCGTAACCCGGATAACAGTATCGCCTTGATTATCGCCAATGAGACCAGTGATGATCATTCTCTTTCCATTCGCATCGGCGATCGAGTCTATACTCCGATCGTAAAAGCATATTCCATGAATACGCTGCTGGTCGATTGATTCTCCTTTTGAGAGATGCAAAAAGACAAGTTGTCAGTTATCTCTTCGGATATTTGTCCATTTCGTCCGAAATATTGTCAGTCGAACCCGGGTGAATTCGTTTGGCACACTATTCGCATAGGCTTAGGCGTGAACATAAAGTTCATAACTAAAAAAGTAATATTATTAACATTTAAAATACCAAGAAAATGAACATTAGACCATTAGCAGACCGCGTGCTGATTAAGCCGGCCGCTGCGGAAGAGAAAACATTAGGTGGAATTATTATTCCTGACTCAGCAAAGGAAAAACCTTTAAAGGGTGAGATTGTAGCCGTAGGTAACGGAACGAAAGACGAGGAGATGGTTGTAAAGGTTGGTGATAACGTATTGTATGGTAAGTATGCGGGTACGGAAATCGAACTAGACGGTGAGAAATACTTGATCATGCGCCAAGCTGACGTTTTAGCTATTATCTAATTCATTTTTATAAACAACAATATTAAAAAAGAAATACAATCATGGCAAAAGAGATTAAATACGATATGGATGCCCGCGACCTTTTGAAGAAAGGTGTGGATGAGTTGGCTAATGCCGTTAAGGTAACATTAGGCCCGAAAGGTCGTAACGTAATTATCGAGAAGAAATTCGGAGCTCCTCACATCACGAAAGATGGTGTAACGGTTGCTAAAGAAGTGGAATTGACTTGCCCGTTCGAGAACATGGGTGCTCAATTGGTTAAGGAAGTGGCTTCCAAGACAAACGATAACGCCGGTGACGGTACGACTACAGCTACGGTTTTGGCTCAGTCTATCATTGGTGTCGGTTTAAAGAACGTTACTGCCGGAGCGAACCCGATGGATTTGAAACGTGGTATCGACAAGGCTGTCGCTAAGGTTGTAGAGAGCATCGCTAACCAAGCTGAGGCTGTAGGTGATAAGTTCGAGAAGATCGAGCATGTAGCGAAGATCTCCGCAAATGGTGACGAGGCTATCGGTAAGTTGATCGCGGAGGCTATGCAACGTGTGAAGACTGAAGGTGTTATCACGGTTGAGGAAGCTAAAGGTACTGAAACTACAGTTGACGTAGTTGAGGGTATGCAGTTCGACCGCGGTTATATCTCTCCGTACTTCGTAACGGATACAGAGAAGATGGAGTGCCAGATGGAGAATCCGTATATCTTGATTTATGACAAGAAGATCTCCGTATTAAAAGACCTTCTTCCTATCCTTGAGCCGACCGTACAGAGCGGACGTCCTCTTTTGATCATCGCTGAGGATATCGACAGCGAGGCTTTGGCTACATTGGTAGTGAACCGTCTGCGTGGTTCCTTGAAGATCTGCGCTGTTAAGGCTCCGGGCTTCGGCGACCGTCGTAAGGCTATGTTGGAAGATATCGCTGTATTGACAGGCGGTACGGTTATCTCTGAGGAGAAAGGTTTGAAATTGGAAGGTGCTACAATGGATATGCTAGGTACCGCTGAAAAGATCACGGTAGACAAAGATACCACTACCATTGTAAATGGTGCTGGTGACAAGGAGGCTATCCAAGCTCGTATCGGCCAGATCAAGATCCAGATGGAGAACACGACATCTGATTACGATAAAGAGAAATTGCAAGAGCGTTTGGCTAAGATGGCCGGCGGTGTAGCTGTTCTTTACGTAGGTGCTCCTTCTGAGGTTGAGATGAAAGAGAAGAAAGACCGTGTGGATGACGCATTGCACGCAACTCGTGCCGCTATCGAAGAAGGTACGGTGCCCGGTGGTGGTGTAGCCTATATCCGTGCTATCGATGCATTGGAAGGCATGAAGGGCGACAACGAGGACGAGACTACAGGTATCGAGATCGTTAAGCGCGCTATCGAGGAGCCGCTTCGCCAGATCGTAGCTAACGCTGGTAAGGAAGGTGCCGTTATCGTTCAGAAAGTGAAGGAAGGCAAGGGTGACTTCGGTTACAACGCTCGTAAGGACTGTTTCGAGAATTTGTGCGAGGCTGGTGTAATCGACCCGGCTAAGGTAACTCGCGTAGCATTGGAGAATGCTGCTTCTATCGCTGGTATGTTCTTGACTACAGAGTGTGTGATCGCAGAGAAGAAAGAAGAGACTCCGGCTATGCCTCCGATGAACCCGGGTATGGGTGGCGGAATGGGCGGTATGATGTAATCGACTCCCGTGATTAATGATATGGGCGGCCGTTCCGGAAGGGACGGTCGCTTTTTTTATTTTCATTTGCTTGCTAATTGGAAAAAACGATTACCTTTGTATGCGCAATACCGATAGGTTGCGCTTCAGAATGATTAAAAAAAGCCCAGGTGGCGGAATTGGTAGACGCGCTCGTTTCAGGTGCGAGTGGTTTTGCGATCGTGCAGGTTCGAGTCCTGTTCTGGGCACTTCCCAAAATAGAAAAAATGCAATCCTATACAGAAGACGAAATTGTAGTACAGCTTCGGGACCCGGCCCGACAACGTGAGGCCTTCGCCAAGGTCGTAAGCTTGTATGGCGAGAAGTTGTATTGGCATATACGAAAGATGGTACTGGATCATGAGGATGCGAACGACTTACTCCAAAATACATTTTTGAAAGCTTGGACGAACATCGAGCTTTTTCGTGGTGAGGCCAAATTATCTACATGGCTTTATAAGATCGCGATCAACGAGTGCATTACTTTCCTGAATAAACAGCGAAATATGAATAACGTATCTATCGACGATGCGGATACCTTTTTGCTGGAACGTTTGAAAGGGGATGAATACTTCGATGGTGACGAGATACAGGTAAGATTGCAAAACGCTATTCTTACCTTGCCGGAGAAACAACGCTTGGTTTTCAATATGAAGTATAACGAGGAGATGAAGTACGAGGAGATGTCCGAGATACTAGGTACCTCTGTCGGGGCTTTGAAGGCTTCGTATCATCATGCGGTGAAAAAAATCGAGGAGTTTTTAACAAAAGAGGTTTAAACCTTTTGCCCGAATCGCTGTCAAAGCAATATAAAAAGAGAAAAAGTATGAAAAAAGAAGAAAACAACCTAGATCGCTTGAAAGGAACTAATCCTTTCACTGTACCGGAAGGGTATATGGAAGGGCTTACGGAGCGGATCATGAGTCAGCTCCCCGAGAAGCCGGAGGAGAGGGCGAAACGGATTTCCTTGATGGATCGTGTTCGTCCGTGGTTGTACATGGCTGCGGTATTCGCTGGTCTTGGTTTGTTTTTCAAGGCTATCGTGGGAATAAACGGTTCCGATGGTAGTACTGCGTCTGATTCTTTACTGGTCCGGACGGAAGTCCCGACAACGGCTTTAGACGCTATTGAAGCGGAAGAAGATGAGGAGTATTTGGAGTATTTGGAAGCTCAATACGCTAATTATCTTTTAGAAGAGGAACTTTCCTATTCTGAATAAAGTTTAAAATAGTAATTTTATCGAAGATTTTTGTAATAATACTTGTATGAATAAAATATTTTTCATTACATTTGTAGCGATTTCGGTTCTACTCTCTTTCAATGCTACGGCACAAGAGAAGAAAGAGCAAAGACATTTTGATAGAGAAGCATTCGAAGCAAGGCGGAATGCTTTTATTACGGCTGAAGTTGGCCTTACACCTGAGGAAGCTGAACAATTTATTCCTTTATGCAATGAGTTGCGACAGAAAAAATTTGAGGTAGGTCGTGAATGTCGTAAGTTATCAAAAGAAATTCGACATAAGGAGAATCCGACAGATGCTGATTATAACAAAGTGATAGACGAATGTCTGGATGTTGAGATAAAAGAGGCACAGTTGGAAAAAGAGTATTTTGAGAGATTCAAGAAGATACTTTCTCCCGAAAAGGTCTATAAATACCGAAATGCGGAATATAAGTTTGTCCAGAATTTTATGAAGAGTGGTCGGGACAACAAGAAGGAAGAAAAACAGAAAAAGTAAAATATTATCATTATTTGTGTTTTTTGTTTAGATTTAGTTTTGGCGTTTAAGTTAAGGGAGGGGTGGCGACGTGATGTCGGTTCCCCTTTTGTTTTGCCCTTATCCTAGCTTTATAAGCCTTTGGCCTTGGCCTCATTCCATAGTTGGTCCATTTCCTCCAATGTCATATCTTTCAAGGAACGACCTTCTTGGATCGTATGTTCCTCCAGATAATTAAAACGGCGGATAAACTTCTGGTTCGTGCGTTCCAATGCGTTGTCCGGATTTATTTTGTATAGGCGGGCAGCGTTGATCAAGCTAAAGAAGAGATCTCCGAACTCAGCTTCCATCTTATCTGCGTCCATCCTGTCTATCTCGGTTTTCAACTCATTAAATTCCTCCTGTACCTTATCCCATACTTGATCCCGTTGTTCCCAGTCGAAACCTACGTTACGGGCCTTATCTTGGATACGATGTGCTTTTACTACGGATGGGAGGGAAGCGGGAACACCTTCCAGCACGGTTTTGTTACCCCCCTTTTCTTTCAATTTAAGCTGCTCCCAGCTTTGCTCTACCTTTTGGGCGGTATCGGCGGAGGTATCTCCGAATACGTGTGGATGGCGGTAAATCAGTTTCTGGCAAAGGCTGTCGCAGACATCCTTGATATCGAAAGCTTCTTTTTCCTCGCCGATCTTGGAGTAAAAGACGATGTGCAATAACAGGTCTCCTAATTCCTTTTTTATGTTTGTGTTATCCTCACGCATCAGGGCCTCGCATAATTCATAGGTTTCCTCGATTGTATTCGTGCGGAGGCTCTCGTTTGTCTGTTTACGATCCCATGGGCATTTTACCCGTAATTCATCCAGAATGTCGAGTAATTGCCCGAAGGCTTCCATCTTCTCTTCTCTAGTTGCCATATTATTTACTTATTCTATAATGATTGTAAAAGAAAGAGGGCAGGGTTCTACCCTGCCCTCTGTATGTGTTTTATTGTTGTTCTTTCTTGAATTCTTTCAATCCGTTTTGAAGGAACTGGATGTATTTGGAAACATCCTCATTGAATGCGTATGAAGGTCCGAGCGGCTGTCCCTCGTCATTCAATAAGATGTAGAATGGCTGGGCGTTAGAACCGAACTTGCTTCGTTGCAAATAACTCCATTTATCACCGATCGTCTTCAGCTTACGAGTCTTTCCGTTCTCTTGGATCTCGATGGGTTGCGGGAGCTTGGTCTTATCGTCTACCATGAGAGTGATTAGCACGTAATCATTTTCTAGCATTTGCTTCACCTTAGGGTCTGTCCAAACGGAAGCCTCCATCTTACGGCAGTTTACGCAACCGAAACCGGAGAAGTCGATCATGACGGGTTTATTTACCTTCTTGGCATAAGCCATACCGGATTCATAATCGTCGAATGCGGCGTGTACCTCGTTTTTGTATAGATTGAAATCTTGTGTATACAACGGAGGAGCGAATGCGCTGATCGCCTTTAACGGAGCGCCCCAAAGTCCCGGAACCATGTAAATGGCGAAAGCGAAAGAGATAATCGCCATAAACAGACGAGGAACAGATACATATTTTACTTCGCTATCGTGGCTAAACTTGATCTTTCCTAATAAATAAACACCCAATAAGCTGAAGATCACGATCCAAAGCACGATAAAAGCCTCACGGTCTAGTAAACGCCAGCCATACGCTAAATCGGCTACGGAAAGGAACTTCAAAGCCAATGCCAACTCCAAGAAGCCCAATACGACCTTCACAGAATTCAACCATCCGCCGGATTTCGGCATACTTTGCAGCATATTCGGGAAGATGGCGAAGACGCTGAACGGGATGGATAAAGCCAAGGCGAAACCGAACATACCGATAGCCGGTCCTACCGCCGTACCCATAGAAGCAGCCTGTACCAACAAGGTTCCGATAATCGGACCCGTACAAGAGAAAGATACCAATACCAACGTGAACGACATAAAGAAAATACTCAATATACCGGTCGTTGAATCGGCCTTGCTATCCAATTTGCTAGTCCATGACGCAGGTAATACCAGCTCGAAGGCTCCGAAGAAGGAGACTGCGAATACTACCAACAGCAAGAAGAACAGGATATTAAAGATCGCGTTCGTTGATAAATCATTCAATGCGCTCGCTCCGAAGATACCGGTAATCAACAAGCCCATAACCAAATAGATTACGATAATAGATAATCCATAGGTGATAGCGTCGCGAATCGCTTTCTTACGATCTTTCGTACGTTTCAGGAAGAAGCTAACCGTCATAGGGATCATCGGCCAAACGCAAGGAGTCAATAAGGCGATCAAACCACCTAAGAAACCCGCGAAGAAGATGAATAACCAAGAGGTATCTGCCGCCGATACCGTAGAATCACCGAACGCTTTCAATTGGTCGATCACCGGAGACCAAAGATTCGGGCTATCGGTTAAGCTGTCGGACGCTTTGGGAGATGTCATAGCCGGTGTCTCTTTAGCGGCAGGGTCCGGAGTGTTCAACTCGCTAGCATCTTCCGCTACGACCTGCGTATCCGGCTGTACGGTCGTGGCGTCATCTTTATCCACCTCTGTAGTCGAGCTATTAGCTGCCAGAGCTGGATCTAGATGGATACTTTTCTTATCGAAAGAGAAAGGTATTTGATCTGGGGGAAGGCAAGTCTCGTCATTACAAGCCATAAATTCCACCTCGCCCTCTACCTTGAATTTAGCGGGATCGGTAATTTTTAGTTTTTGGATGAACGATACCGTACCCGGATACCAACGAAGGTTCATGGCGAATTGCTCGTCGTAAACCGTGGTCGGCTTTACAGAAGGAACCGGTTGACCAATCAGTTCAGCTCCATTCAATGTCTCGAATGTGAAAGATGTAGATACAGGACCTCCTTCCGGCAGGTTCATGTCATACAGGTGCCAACCTTTGTCCGCCGTGGCGGTAAAGACGATCTCTTTCTCGGGTGCGCCGCCCTTGTCGTCTAGTTTAATTTTCCATTTGACAGGCGTAAGTATTTGTGCCTGCGCTACCAGCGCTAATAGCGCCAGCATGATCGAACTGATGAGTTTCTTCATTTTTATTATTTATTGCTAAAGTTACTTTGCTGTTGATGAAAAGATCTCCGGAATCCGGGTCTCAAAACGCATTTCCTCTCCCGTTACCGGGTGGATAAAACAGAGTTTACGGGCATGAAGCATCAAACGTCCCGCAGGATTCGTCTCCGCTCCATATTTGGTGTCGCCGGCTACCGGGTGACCGATAGATTGCATCTGGGCGCGGATTTGGTTCTTACGTCCCGTTTCCAGTTCCAGTTCTAGAAGCGAATAGCTATTGTTCGTTTGTAACAGGCGGTAGCGAGTGATCGCTTCTTTTCCGTCTCCCTCCAACGTCACATACACTTGCATATTCTTATTCTCAACAAGATTGGAAACGATCAAATCCGTATCTTTCTCCGGCCGGCCTTCTATTACCGCTACATAGGTACGTTGGGTAATCATTTCGCTCCAGTTGGATTGAAGTTGTTCCTTTACGCCTTGATTTTTAGCGAACATCATGATACCGGACGTATCCCGATCCAGACGGTGCAAAACGAATATCTTATTACGAGGATCGGATTGTTTCACATAATCGCTTAATAAGCGATATGCCGTACGCTCTTTAACACGATCGGTAGATACGGATAGCAAGCCTTCCCTCTTGTTGATCACGATGAGGTCATCATCTTCCCAAACAATTCTCAGTAGCGGATTGTTGAATTCCACCTTTCCTCTTCCATAGTTAATCCCGACTGTATCGTTGGGGTTCAGTGCCGCATCGAACTGTCTGGTGACTTTCCCGTTTACCGATATTTGTCCCCTGCTCAATAATCCTTTCACTGATGAACGGCTCTGTTCTTTTAATAACTCGAACAGGAAAGGTAGCAAAGTGTTACTTTCACCCACCGTTACCCGTCGTTCTTTAGAGGGTTTACGTCGATTATCCCCTCCTTTATACTCAGATCGCTTTCTCATATCTATTTTTTATAGTACGCGAAGATACAGGCATTTAGGCAAAGTTGCAATAGATGTTATTCATATTATCTCTTTTTAAAAACAAATTCTTTCAGCGTATGTTATAGTCTCAAACAAGATCATTAAACAATAAACACTTAGGGGCAAAGGAAAAGAATCTGAATAAAATGAAGAAGGGAGTAGTATTGATAGCTTTTTGTGGGGGTTGTATCTATTGGGTACATGCGAATAGTATAATAAACGATGTAAATAGTTTGAGTGAGCAAACCAAAGTGCTGTCGAATATGCCGGTCATGACAATACAGTATATTCATGTGTTTGCGGCTTCTTTGATTTTGACATTAATATTTATCATAGCGATGTTACGTTGGCGTCTCAATAGGCAGCGGAAAAAGCAAATGTTCAAGGATCGTGCGGTGGCAGAGATGACGGAAGCTTTGAATAAACGATATCGCTTGGTACTACAGGCTAATCATACGATTGTCTGGACTTGGGATCTACGGGCCAAAACTATTGATTGCGAGAGCGACCATTATTGTGAGGATTGTAAAAGGGGCTGTAAGGAATATCGGATAACGGAGGAGATGTTCTACGATCGGATTCATCCGGATTTCCAGCAGAAAATGCGGGATATATATCTGCGCCTAATGAATGGCGATATCCATATGCTACAAGAAGAATTCCGATATAAATTAGTGTCTGCTCCAGATGAATATACTTGGGTGGAAAATTTCGCTATTGTTAGTGAGACGGACGAAGAAGGACATGCGCTCGTATTGGTTGGCGGGTTAGTATCGGTCAATGAACGTAAACGTTTGGAAGAAGTAAGTTTGAAAAAGAAACAGGCGGAGGAATCCAGTCGCATGAAATCCGCTTTCTTGTCCGGTATTCGCCACGAGGTACGTACGCCTTTAAACGCTATAGTCGGGTTCTCTGGTTTGATAGCTAATGGTGTAGAACCAGAAGAAGCCCGGGAATATAGTGAGATCATTCAGCAAAATAACCTTTTGTTGGTAAAATTGATTGACGATGTGCTTGATTTATCAGATATAGAATCGGGTTTGATCGAGTTGCAGCCTTCAGCGATAGATATATCAGAAATGCTTTTGATGCTGGAGAGAAGTTATCGGCCGAAAGTGCGGGAAGGGGTGAAATTGCGTAGCGAGTTGAAGGAAAGTTCCTGTTTTGCTTGGATAGATGGCCGCCGGGTAGAGCAAGTTCTTAAGAACTTCTTGTCCAATGCCTGCAAATATACCTTGTCCGGTTCTATTTATTTCGGATTCGAGCATACGAAAAATGGTTTGTATTTCTATGTGACCGATACGGGAAAAGGAATCTCGAAAGAGAATGTTCCTCAAGTATTTGATCGTTTTGCCAAATTTGATCCTTTCGCCCAAGGTATTGGTTTGGGCTTGGCTGTATGCCAGACCTTGGTTTATAAAATGAAAGGTGATATCGGCGTCTATTCAGAGGAGGGGAAAGGCAGTACCTTTTGGTTTACTATCCCTTGTGAAGTAGGGCTTGGCATAAACTTAGAGGAACTCGATACCGTAGATAAACCGGTGGAAATGGCTTATGGGGCTTGATTGTTTACCCATAAGTGAAAGATATATAGACTGAATGGGACTTCTGTATGTTTATTTTTTGTAATTTCGCGATTTAAGCAAAAAGCAAAGAATAATTAGTTATAAAAATATGGAAATCGCTAGTAAGTACAATCCCGCTGAAGTAGAGGGGAAGTGGTATCAGTATTGGTTGGATAACGGCTTCTTTAAGTCAAAGCCAGACGGCCGTGAGCCGTATACGATTGTAATCCCGCCCCCTAACGTCACCGGCGTATTGCACATGGGACATATGCTTAACAATACGATCCAAGATATCTTGGTTCGCCGTGCCCGTATGATGGGTAAGAACGCTTGTTGGGTACCGGGTACGGACCATGCTTCGATCGCTACGGAGGCGAAAGTGGTGAATCGTTTGGCTGGGCAAGGAATCAAGAAGACCGATCTGACTCGCGACGAGTTCTTGCGTCACGCTTGGGAATGGAAAGAAGAGCATGGCGGCATTATCTTGAAGCAACTTCGTAAATTGGGTGCTTCCTGCGATTGGGATCGTACGGCGTTCACGATGGACGAGAAACGTTCGGAGAGCGTTATCAAGGTTTTTGTCGATCTATATAAGAAAGGTTTGATCTACCGGGGTGTCCGTATGGTGAATTGGGACCCGAAGGCGTTGACGGCCCTGTCCGATGAGGAGGTTATCTATAAGGAAGAGCATAGTAAGTTGTACTATCTTCGCTATAAGATCGTAGGCGAGGAGGGATACGCCATTGTCGCCACTACCCGTCCGGAGACGATTATGGGAGATACGGCGATGTGTATCAACCCGAACGACCCGAAGAACCAACATCTGAGAGGAAAGAAAGTGATCGTTCCGCTGGTAGGCCGTGAGATTCCGGTGATCGAGGATGATTACGTAGATATAGAGTTCGGTACGGGCTGTTTGAAAGTGACCCCGGCACACGATGTAAACGACTATATGTTGGGCGAGAAATATAATTTGCCTTCTATCGATATATTCAACGATAACGGTACGCTGAGCGAGGCCGCCGGCCTGTACGTGGGCATGGATCGTTTTGATGTCCGCAAGCAAATCGAGGAAGACTTGCGTAACGCTGACCTTTTGGAGAAGGTAGAGGCTTACGAGAACAAGGTGGGTTTCTCGGAGCGTACGAACGTGCCTATCGAACCGAAATTGTCTATGCAATGGTTCTTGAAGATGGAACATCTAGCCCAGATCGCCTTGGAGCCGGTCATGAACGACGATATCAAGTTCTATCCGCCGAAATTCAAGAATACCTATCGCCATTGGATGGAGAATATCAAGGACTGGTGTATCAGCCGTCAGCTTTGGTGGGGGCACCGTATCCCAGCTTACTTCTTACCGGAAGGCGGTTACGTGGTAGCCGAGACGGAAGAGAAAGCTTTGGAACTGGCGAAAGAGAAATGCGGTAACCCGAATCTGACCATGTCTGATTTGCGTCAGGACGAGGACGTATTGGACACTTGGTTCTCTTCTTGGCTGTGGCCGATCTCCCTGTTCGACGGTATCAATAACCCGGATAACGAGGAAATCAATTATTACTATCCGACCAGTGATTTGGTAACCGGACCGGATATTATTTTCTTCTGGGTAGCCCGTATGATTATGGCCGGCTATGAGTACAGAGGGAAAATGCCGTTCAAGAGCGTCTACTTTACGGGTATCGTTCGCGATAAGCTGGGACGTAAGATGTCCAAATCTTTAGGAAACTCTCCCGATCCGTTGCAATTGATCGAGCAATACGGTGCGGACGGCGTACGTATGGGCTTGATGCTCGCGGCTCCTGCCGGAAATGATATTCCTTTCGATGATGCTTTGTGTGAGCAAGGACGTAACTTCAATAATAAGATATGGAACGCTTTCCGCTTGGTGAAGGGCTGGACGGTAGACGATACGATCGCCCAGCCGGAGGCATCCGCTATCGCCGTGAAATGGTTCAAGATGCAGCTGGATAAGACAATCGCCGAGGTAGACGATTCTTTCAGTAAATATCGTCTGAGCGAGGCGATGATGGCTGTCTATAAATTGTTCTGGGATGAGTTCTCGTCTTGGTATCTGGAGATGGTAAAACCGGGGTATCAGCAGCCGATCGACAAGGCTACTTATGAGGCTACACTCGGTTTCTTCGATGCCTTGCTTCGTTTGCTTCATCCTTTCATGCCGTTTATTACCGAGGAATTATGGCAAGCCCTTGAGCCTCGTAAGGAAGGTGAGAGCTTGATGGTTGCCCAAATGCCGGAAGTAGCTGTTGCGGATAGCGCTTATTTGGATGCTTTCGAGATCGTGAAAGAGATCGTTGGCGGTGTCCGTACAATTCGTTTGCAAAAGAATATACCGAATAAGGATGCGCTGGAATTGCAGATCGTGGGTGAGCACAATGAGGCATTCAACGCTGTGATCGCTAAGATGTGTAACCTCTCTTCCATCTCCAAGGTAGAGGAGAAAGCGGCCGGCGCTGTATCGTTCTTGGTACGTACGACTGAATATGCCGTACCTTTAGGCAATCTGATCAATGTGGAAGAAGAGTTGGCTAAGCTTCAAGAAGAATTGAAATACCAAAAAGGTTTCTTGACTTCTGTCATGAAGAAATTAGGCAATGAGAATTTCGTAAGCAAAGCCCCGGCGAAAGTAATCGAGATGGAGAAGAAAAAGCAAGCCGATGCCGAATCGAAGATTAAGTCTATCGAGGAAAGTATCGCCGCCTTGACAAAATAAAGAGAACAGCTGTTTCTTTGAAATAAGAGCCTATATCAATCTTTCTTTGATTGATATAGGCTTTTTTGTTGATTGAGTTGAAAATTATAATATTAAACTTGTAAATAATGATACGCTGTTGTCTAAATTTTACTAACTTGCCACACGTTAACTAATTGATGTCTATTTTGTAAACTTTAAATGCGAAACATACTGTTAATAATATATTTATCTCTTACCCCAATATTTGTAGCTACTGCGGCCACTGATATCGATAGCATGGAATGTGTGCTGGCAAAAATGCCTTCGGGTGACAGGCTTGTGAAGTTGGATGAACTTGCTAGTGATAAAGGACAAGGGCTGGATTATAAATATTATGCGGATAGATTGCTCAAGGAGGCGGAGTTGAGTAAGGATGATACTTATAAAGGCAACGCTTTGTTCCAGATCATCCGGTATTATTATTCCCGGAATATAGACAGTATGTATTTTTTCATAAAGAAAGCCGAGCCTATTTATTTAGCCCAAAAACGTTATGAGGATCTTTGCCGGATTAAAGGATGGTATATTTACGCTTTATCGAGTAATGGCGAGAAGGAAAGGGTGCTAGAGAATGTACAGGCATTGAAAGATCTATCCAGCGAACTTGATTTTCCGGATGGTATCGATATGGCGAATCAAGCCTTGGCGGATTTTTACTTCAGTACAGGATTTGACGCGGAGGGAATCGCCTTGTATGAGGAGGTTTTCCTTGATATGGAGAAAAGGGATTCCCCATTGGCCAAAAGGATTACCGTTATCCGGCATTTACAAAATGAAAATATCCAAGCATCGAAGAGACTGTTTTATTTAAAGAAATTGAAAGAGTATATCGTGGAATGCGAAGAAAAAGGAATAGAGGAATTAGACGAAGATACTCCTTTATATTATGTTAAATACCTCTATCACCGTAGTTACGCCTTGCTGGGTATTGATAAGAAAGATGTCGCCCTCACATCTTTCCATCTAGTTCGTGCAGAGAAGTTGGTTAAAGACTGTAACATGAGGAATGAATATCTCTCGATTTCTAATATCCGTTTACTCTATTATCGGATATCGGGCGATTATGAGCGGGGGAAAGCATTGGCTAATGAGTTAATTGATTATTGCTTACAACGTAAGAGGGCGGTATCCGTATTGGGATTGATGAAGGATAAGGCCATAATATGCTATAATTCAGGCCATGGAATGGAGGCTGCGGATGCGTATCGCGAGTATATCAGTTTGAAGGATTCAGTGACTAATGCTGCATTTTATAATGATTTAGCGAATTTACGAGCTCGTCATGACGTGGATAAATTGGAATTGGCAAATAAGAAGATGGAATTGGAGGCGGCTCATTCACGTACGAAATTATTGGTGATGGGTGGAGGGCTTGTTCTATTGTTGCTGGTCTGTTGCTCTTTGGGGTATATTTCTTATTCACGGCATAAATATGGATTGCAATTGAAACAGGCAAAAGATAAGGCGGAGGAAGCCGATCGTCTGAAATCGGCTTTCCTTGCCAATATGAATCATGAGATACGTACTCCATTAAATGCCATTGTCGGTTTCTCACAAGTATTGGTTGATGAGGAGGATCGGGAAACAAGACAAGAGTTTGCGGACATTATCCAGAATAATAACGAGCTGTTGCAGCGGTTAATCGCGGATGTCCTGGACCTATCCAAGATCGAGTCAAATTCGATGCCTCTCATTTATAAGGACCAAGATATCCCTACCTTGATGAAAGAGATTTATAGCACGATCCTATTGCGTATGCATGAGGGGGTGGAGCTTGAATTATATGATTGTGAGGAGCTGGTTATGGAGACTGACCGGAATCGTCTGACTCAAATCCTGACAAATCTGTTGACGAATGCGATCAAGCATACACAAGAGGGATCTATTCGTTTCGGATATAAGAGATCGGCTTTATCCGTGGAGTTCTTCGTGCAAGATAGTGGAGAAGGAATACCGGAAGATAAGATCGATACGATATTCAGCCGTTTCGTGCAATTGGATAACTGGAGTAAGGGGGTTGGCTTGGGGCTCGCTATTTGCCAAGGCTTGGTTGAACAGATGGGTGGAAATATCCGGGTTACTTCGAGGGTAGGTGAAGGCTCTGTCTTCTATGTGACTTTGCCATTGATACGGCCGAGGATAAGCTCGTAGTGATAATTATTATAATCTTGCGGTATGAGACAACTACGTATTATTTTCCTATTCCTGCTTTTACTGTCATCCGTTCGTATATTGGCGGCGGGGAGTGATAGCTTGCGCCGGCAGGAGGCGGACGAATTGTATAGGCTAATTCGCTATTACTATTCGAAAAATACGGATAGTATGCGCTATTTCATACAAAAAGCGGAGCCTGTGTTTTTGGAGGTAGGGCGTATTGAGGACCTGTTTCGGGTAAAAGGCTGGAATATCTATACCATGACGAGCCGCCGGGAGGATGATGGGGTTCTGCGGGAGGTGAATGCGTTGAAGGCCCTTTCTAAAGAATTGAATTTCCCGGAGGGTGCCGATATGGCGAACCAAGCGTTAGCGGACTTTTATATCGAGACGGGATTCATGAGTGAAGGTATCGCCTTATACGAAGAGGTGCTTCAGGGAATGGAGGAGCGTGACACCCCTTTGCCCAAGCGGATTTATATCATTCGCCAGATATTGAACAAAGGGAGGACGGTCGAGACAAGGAAACGCTATCTGGAGAAGTTGAAAGCCTATATCGACTATTGTGACGGGAATGGGATTACGGAATTGAATGAAGAGATGTCGGTGAATTACCTTAAGTATCTCTATCACCGTTCGTATGCGGTTCAAGGTATCGAGATGAATGATGCCAAATTAGCCCATTCGCATTTAATATTGACCAAACGTTGTGTGGAAGAGGCGAATTTAGTTAGAGAGACTCAAACGGTCATGAACTTGGAGCTGGACTATTCCATATTTATAAAAGACTATGACAGGGCTTTAACCTTTGTCGATACGTTACTCTCTATTGTTAGCTCTGAAAAGAAGAATACCCAAATACTATTGATGCTGGCGAAAAAGGCGGATATCCTTTTACAGAAAGGGGAAGGGGTAAAATCCGCTAAGACCTATCAAATATATACGCATTTGAAAGACTCGCTTATGAGCGCCGAATTTTATGCGGATTTGGCTATGCTGAGGAACCAGCATGATGTGGATAAACTGGAATTGGCAAATAAGAAGATGGAACTGGATGCGAGCCATCTACGTGCTAATTTATTGACAATGGGGGGAGGTCTTGCGATTTTGATGATCATCTGTTGCTTCTTGGGATATATCTCGTATTCCCGGCATCGGTACGGATTGAGGCTGGAGAGGGCTAAGGAAAAGGCGGAGGAAGCCGATCGCCTGAAGTCCGCGTTTTTAGCGAACATGAATCATGAGATACGGACACCTTTGAACGCTATCGTAGGTTTCTCGCAAGTATTGGTGGATGAGGAAGACCGGGAGACAAGGCTTGAGTTCTCAAATATCATCCAAAGTAATAATGAGTTGTTGCAGCGGTTGATCGGGGATGTGCTCGATCTTTCCAAGATCGAGTCAAATTCCATGCCTCTGATTTATAAGGAGCTGGATATTGGTTTACTGATGAAAGAGATTTATAGCATGATCTTGTTGCGTATGCCGTCGGGCATAGAGTTGCGACTGAACGACTGCGAGGCCTTGGTGATGGAGGCTGATAAGAACCGCTTGACACAAATCCTTACGAATTTGCTCACGAATTCGATCAAGCATACCGAGAAGGGGTTCATCCGTTTTGGATATAAGAGAACGGCGGCTTCTGTCGAGTTTTTCGTGGAGGATAGCGGAGAGGGAATACCGAGAGATAAGATCGATTCCATATTCAGCCGTTTTGTCCAATTGGACAGTTGGAGCAAAGGCGTTGGACTGGGATTGGCTATCTGTCGGGGATTGGTAGAGCAAATGGGAGGAAAGATATGGGTTACCTCTGAGCTGGGAAAAGGCTCGATCTTTTATGTAACTTTGCCACTGATTCGTCCGAATGCTGGCTCGTAAAGATCTTTTTATTATCTTGCGGGGTGAAAACTGTTTATGATGATAGTATACATTATTATATATAATATAAACCATGAAACACTCAAGACGTTTATTTTTTAAGCAAGGATTGGCCGGGGCTCTCTTGTTGGGAACTTCCGCTATCGCTAAGGCCGGTTTGCCGGACCCTGTAAAACCAAAGGCTCCGAAGGCCGTAAATCCATTTCATCTGGGAATGGCGGGATATACTTTCGTTAATTTTGATTTAGATACGACGTTGAAGACGTTGGAACGATTAGATATCCATTATCTTTGCATCAAGGATTTCCATTTGCCGTTGAATAGTACGGATGAGCAGATTCGGGCTTTTCATGATAAATGCGCTGTCCATAAAGTGACGGGATATGCCGTAGGTCCTATTTATATGAAGAGCGAGGAAGAGATAGACCGTGCGTTTGATTATGCGAAGCGGGTAGGAGTGAAGTTGATCGTCGGTGTCCCGAATTACGAGCTTTTACCCTATGTGGATAAAAAAGTGAAGGAGTATGATTTTCATTACGCCATCCACTTGCACGGTCCTGATATCAAGACGTATCCCGACGCTACGGACGTTTGGGAGCATACGAAGGATTTAGACCCCCGTATCGGTATGTGTCTGGATGTCGGACATGACTTGCGAAACGGCTGTGATCCTGTGGCCGACTTGAAGAAATACCATACCCGGGTGTTTGATATGCATATCAAGGACGTGACGGATTCTTCGAAGGCGGGAGTCGGGATCGAGATCGGTCGTGGAAAGATCGACTTCCCTGCGCTGATCCGTATGATGCGGGAAGTTAATTACACGGGAATGTGTAGCTTGGAATACGAGAAAGACATGAAAGACCCATTCTTGGGGATCGCGGAGTCTATCGGCTATTTCAAGGCTGTGAGTGATTTGACATAATGTGGGGGCGTAAATCGCCCCCTTTTAAATAGATGGAGATGAGAAGCATTCTTTTTATAGGCATAGCGGGTTTGTTGTCCGCTTGTAGCACGATTAATTATGTAGGTATCGAGACGTATAATCCTGCGGAGGTGACGTTTCCTGAGAATGTCGCCAAGGTACTTATCGTAAACAATGCCGTTCCCCAACCGGAGGATGCGGGTTACGAATACACCTTGCAGGGAGAGAGGCAAGATACTTGCAAAGCGAAAGCGGATAGTGCGCTGTTTGACGCTTGCCGTACTTTAGGGGAGGCTATCGTGGAGGCTTCTTATTTTAACGATGTATTGCTTTACCATGATGCGGTTCGAAAAGATAATCAGGCGTTTCTGGATACGAAACTTACCCAAGGGCAAGTAGCGTCGCTATGCGATGAGACCGGTGCCGATGCGGTTATCTCCATCGACCGCTTGCTGTTCGATATGAAGAAAAGCGTAGGTACCTTGGGCGAAGGGTATGTAATGGGAATGATCGACGTGCAGATGGCTGGCGTGATACGCAGTTACGTTCCCGATCGTGAGGCTCCACTGGCGACGGTACATATGAAAGATAGTATTTATTGGGCGGAAAGTGCGGATTATATGCCGATCTTGGATAAGGTATTGCCCTCTCCGGAGAATGCTTTGCGTGGGGCCGGTAAATATTTCGGGGCGAAGGTCTACGCTAATTTTGTTCCTCATTGGGAGAAGGAGACTCGTTGGTACTTTACCGGAATGGGTTCACGTTGGAAAGAGGCTTCCGCTTATGCGGCTAATGAGAAATGGGATATGGCGGAAGATCGTTGGTCCGGGCTTTACCGGGGTACGGAAAACTGGAAAAGCCGGGCGAAGGCGGCCTCTAATCTGGCCCTATGCCATGAGATGAGAGGAGATTTAAAAGAAGCCTATGAGTGGGCTCATAAATCATACGATTTATTCAAGCGTAATAGTGGTGATAATGATAAGAGTACCAAATTATTGGAACTCTATGTGCAGGCGTTGGCCGAACGAATTCGTTCCGATAAGAAACTAAATGTGCAATTTGGTGAGGATTAACGGCGTTATTCGGTGAATTATTATTACTTTTGACGCATATTCGAATAAAGGAGAATTAATATATGAACGCAAATATAGCAAAGGTTCAATCCCTCATCGAGAATGCTTTTACGTCGGCTATTGAAAAGCTGGCCAAGGATGAGTCCGGTAATTTTATAAGCGACTTATATGTGCAGGCCGATGCGGAAAGCGGGGAACTGCAAATTTATGATGATGAGGAGCATTTGATCGAAAAGATCGTTATCTTCGATTGGGTGAACTCGAACGAGGAGGAGAACGCATTCAATAAGCGGGTTGCCGCTTCGGTGAAGGCGGTCCTTACGATCTTATCCACCAAGAATATTTTTGACGCTCCCCGGTTCATGAAACCTCTTTCTGTTAGCTTGACTGATGAAGATTTTGTTGTGATAGAGGAACTTCTCTTCATAGACGATGATGTGCTTCGTCTGGACGATCCTCTATTAAAAGATTTAGATGCGGATTTAGATGATTTTTTAGCGAATCTTCTTGCAGATGTCAAATAAACCCTGTATCTTTGCGCCCGAAATAAAGAAACAAATGTTGCCGAAATAGCTCAGCTGGTAGAGCAACGCATTCGTAATGCGTAGGTCGCCGGTTCAAGTCCGGCTTTCGGCTCTTCATGATAAGGTAGCTATCGTAATGGTAGCTGCCTTTTTTTGTGTTGATAATACATACCATTTACATACAATTAACTCCTCGATAGGACTCCAAGTTTAGATGTCCTACCTTTAATTCCGGACAGAAGAACGACCTCATGTCTACCCCCTCCCCTAGATATATTCATTAAGTTTACCTTGCATTTAATAAGCCATAAGTTCTTTCCAATTCAAACGATTTAGTAACTTTGCATTGTAGTCCGTCACACCTAAGGCGTTAGGTCACTGATGGAGGACATATTTAGTTAACGAAGTGCGTTTGACATATTATCCTATCGTGAAATCTCGACAATTTCAATCTCTAAGGATAATAGGCAAGAACGTCCTCGCTCGCTATGTTGTTATATACCTTTCCACATTGTGAAAGGACAATATACTCCATAGGGGCGTAGGGCTATTGTTTATTACTTAGAGATGGGCAGTCGAGAGCCTCACGATGGTAGTATTCAGTAGTTCCTGCGCCTTTTTTGTGTTTAATAGCTTACCAGAGGGAACTGGTAAGCAACTTTAAATTTTGTCTTATGGGATTATTCACTTTTGTAGAACGAATTTCCTTATTGTACGATTGTAGAGCCATTATGAAATTGATGGTGAAACTTCAAAGGTGTTCTGAGCCAGACAAGGTGGAATTATGCCTTGAGGTGAAGAAAAGGGTACAAGCCTTATCCTGTAAAGGCGATAAGATGCTAGATGCGGCTCTGAGCGTTATCATACCAATTCAAGGCAGGGATAACGACCTATATTCCTTCTTGCTAATAGTGAGGGAAGAGCTGGATTCATTCAGCAAATGTTGGTGTGCAGGTATGATCTGTTAGTACTATAAAACTGCAGAAAATAATCCGAAGATTATTTGTATAATAATCTTTAGATTATTAGATTTGTGCTGTCAACCCAAACGAGTATTAACGATAAATTTTAAGTCGATGACAAAAGAAGAGCGAGAGAAGCTCGTTCAACAAATGGAAAACCTAAAGTTGCTTTTTGAATTCCATACAGGGAATCGAGTAATAAAAGGAGATCCAGAGTTCGAGCAATATATCAATGATATTTTGGATATGATTGCGGAGATCGAAGAAAAACTAAAAAACTGAGTAATAAACAAGACCCCTCTTTTGGGGGGATAAAAATAATATATTTATGAGAGACTTATCAAAATTTTTACCAACTGCGGACATGCAGGCTGATTTTGAAAAGTTCCAAAGTCTGTCTCCCGAGGAGCGTGCGATGTTTCAAGAAGAGCGTGCCCGTAAGATGGAATCAATGCCCAGGGAAGAACGTGAGGCTTTTGTCGATTCTACTCGTGAAGGATTACGTGCGATTAAGAATGAATTGCAGGATGTTAAACTTGCTTTGGAATTAGGAGATGTCGCGAATGCAATCTCTTTGAGTTATATAGCGAAGGCTTATTTTGGAAAAAGTAAGAACTGGCTTTACCAGCGTTTAAATGGAAATAAGGTTAATGGTAAACCCGCTCAATTTACGGAAGAGGAACGTAAACGTTTTGCGGAAGCTCTGCTAGATTTGAGTAAGAGGATAAATGAAACTGCGCTTAAGTTTGCTTAAGCTCGAAGTGTTTGACAATAATTTTGGCCCTGCTTTATTTTAAAGTGGGGCTTTCTTGTTTTTCTCGTAAGGTTTCCTCATTTTTACATTGCACAATATTATTTTCTAGGTGTTGTAAACCAATTACAATTGGCCTTGATTTTATTGGGCTAGGATTAATAATATATTGTAGTTTCCCTTAAAAATAACCTTTATGCAAAACTATACACAACAGCCTTCTGTTTCAAGAGTTATTCCTCCTTCACAAAAAATAAATAAATGTGTGGGTATAGAAGAGTTTTTACAAAGATCGAAACGGTCTGATTTTTCGATGAGAGTAGTGCGTGGTTAGGGAAGGGAGATGCCGTTAACCCCAGTAGTAGAAGTGATCCTAAAGATGGAGGGAATGACCTATCAACGGCTTTTTTATGTCTAACAGATTTACTATTAAACTAAATGCCGCATGTCTTAACTGATTACCCAGAATATGTGACTATGACAAGAGGTTGGCTGATACCTAATACACCAATACCTGCTAAGCCTCATAGAGAGTATCAATGACAAAAGGGAATACCCGTTGCTGGATATTCCCTAAATGTTTGATATATGCTAAATTGTGGAGCATATCGGACTCGAACCGATCACCTACAGACTGCCAGTCTGTCGCTCTAGCCAGATGAGCTAATGCCCCGTCTTGTTAATTCATGTGCAAATATAAGGCTTTTCTTGATATATGCGCTATCTTTGTATAAGAAATTTCAAGAGAAAGGAAAGAAGATGATAATTTATAATACGACTTTTCATATCCATAAGGACATCGTGGATGAGTGTCTGGAATATTTGAAGAATAGTTATATACCGAAAGCCTCCGAGAGCGGTATCCTTTATAGTCCTTATTTGAGACGGATCTTGGATTCGCGGAATGAGGAAGGTGAAAGTTTTTCCGTACAGTTTTATACGAGGGATATCGATTCGTTGAATGAGTGGGTGCGTAAGGAAGGCGGAGCCTTGCAGCAAGATTTGATAGGACGTTATAAAGAGAAAATCGCAGGATTCTCTACCCTGTTGGAAGATATAGAGCTACCTAAATGATCAAGGACCGTATTATATTAGGCATAGACCCCGGTACGATCGTGATGGGATACGGAATCTTGAAGATCGAGGGGAATAAACCGAAGCTGGAAGCTATGGGAATCCTGCAATTGAATAAATATGAGGATCATTATCTCCGTCTGCGTAAGATATTCGAACGGGTCTTGGCCTTGATCGATCAATACCATCCGGATGAGTTGGCTATCGAGGCGCCTTTCTTCGGGAAGAACGTACAGAGTATGTTGAAACTCGGAAGGGCACAAGGAGTAGCGATGGCGGCGGCCTTGGAGCGGGATATCCCGATCTTCGAGTACGCCCCTCTAAAAATCAAGCTCTCGATCACGGGGAATGGAAATGCGGCGAAAGAACAAGTGGCCGGCATGCTACAACGCTATCTGAAGATACCGGATGAGTCTATGCTTCCGCAATTGGACGCTACGGATGGGTTGGCGGCGGCTGTTTGTCATTATTTCCAAACCAATAATCCGATCTCGGAAAAGAAGTATACGGGATGGAAGGATTTTATCGCTAAGAACCCCGGGAAAGTCCGCTGATATGAGCTTAAAAAACATAGTTATGAAATTCTCAAACCATAACTAAGGTTCAAAGAATTCATAACTATGTTTTTATTTAGCCTAAACTGACCTTATTCTTATACGATACCTTGAGCCATCATAGCTTTCGCTACTTTCATGAAGCCTGCGATATTCGCGCCTTTTACATAATTGATATATTCGCCATCTTTACCGTGAGCTACGCATTGTTCGTGGATTGCGCTCATGATCTGATGTAATTTAGCGTCTACCTCGGCGGCGGTCCATGAGATATGCATAGCGTTCTGAGTCATCTCTAATCCGGAAGTAGCTACACCACCGGCATTGACAGCCTTACCCGGAGCGAATAATTGCTTATGCTCGATGAACAAGTCTACAGCCTCAGCCGTACAACCCATGTTAGAAACCTCAGCTACGCACAAAGTCTTGTTCTCGATCAACTTACGAGCGTCAGCCTCGTTCAACTCATTCTGGGTAGCGCATGGCAAGGCTATATCTACTTTTTGTTCCCAAGGTTTCTTGCCGGGATAGAAGGTAGAGCCCGGGAATTCGTCTGCGTAAGGAGCTACGATATCATTTCCGGAATTACGCAATTCCAACATATAGTCGATCTTCTCGCCGGAGATACCCGCCGGATCATAGATATATCCGTCAGGACCGGAGATAGTAACCACTTTAGCGCCCAACTCGGTTGCCTTTGTAGCGGCACCCCAAGCCACGTTGCCGAAACCGGAGATGGCGACCGTCTTGTCCTTGATATCGATTCCGTGAGTCTCCAACATTTGATGTACGAAATAAAGAGCGCCGAAGCCGGTAGCTTCCGGACGAAGGATAGAACCTCCGAACTCCATGCCCTTACCCGTGAACGTACCTGTGTTCTCGCGAGCCAATTTCTTGTACATACCGTACATATAACCAACCTCACGGCCACCTACGCCTATATCGCCTGCCGGAACATCCCTGTCCGGACCAAGATTACGCCATAATTCAAGAATAAACGCTTGGCAGAAACGCATGATCTCGGCATCGCTCTTTCCTCTCGGAGCGAAATCGGAACCGCCTTTGCCACCACCCATCGGAAGGGTTGTCAAAGCGTTTTTAAATGTTTGCTCGAATCCTAAGAATTTCAAGATAGACAAGTTAACGGACGGGTGGAAACGGATGCCTCCCTTGTACGGGCCGATTGCGTTGTTGAACTGAACACGGTATCCCAAGTTAACTTGTATCTCACCTTTATCATCTACCCAAGGCACACGGAAAGTGAAAATACGTTCCGGCTCAACTAGGCGTTCAATGATTTTCGCTTTCTCAAATTCCGGATGTTGGTTGTACACTTCCTCAATTGATAAAAGCACTTCTTTTACTGCTTGCAAATACTCCTTTTCTCCCGGATGTTTTGCCTCTAGCGCTGATAAAATAACTTCAGTCTTCATAGCATTTATATTCTTTAAAAGGATAACATTCTGTTGGCAAATGTAGGTAATTCTTTGGAATGACCAAGAGTTTCGCTTACTTTTTATCAGTGAAAACCTAAAAATCTTCAGTTAGAGTCAGAATGCGTACTTTCATGTTTCAATAGTTATTATTTTTCCTTACATTTGACTCGAATAATTCTATCAGAATCTATTATGAGCGGTATACCGAACTTAAAAGACTTGGTGTTCAGAGACACCCCGTTTGCCAATCTAATGAATAAGCGTATATATAATGTATTGCTTATCGCTACGAAATATGATTCCTTCATGCTGGAAGATGACGGGCGTGTAGATGAGCAGATATTTAACGAATATACTTCCTTAAGCCTCCGTTACCCACCCCGGTTTACGCAGGTGACTACCGAGGAGGAGGCTTTGAATGAGTTGAAGAACCGGAACTTCGAATTGATCATTTGCATGCCGAATATGGATAACCGGGATATATTCGCTGCGGCGAGCGAGATAAAGGTGCATTATCCGAATATCCCGATCGTTGTATTGACTCCTTTCTCGAAAGAGGTGTCTAAGCGGATCGCCAACGAGGATCTGAGCGCTATCGATTATGTGTTCAGCTGGTTGGGTAACTCGGAGTTGTTACTGGCGATTATCAAGTTGATCGAGGATAAGATGAACGCTCCGGACGATACGGCCAGCGTGGGCGTACAGATCATCTTGTTGGTGGAGGATTCCATTCGTTTTTATTCGTCCGCTTTGCCTCATTTATATAAGTTCGTGCTGGAGCAAAGCCAGATGTTCGCGAAGGAGGCGTTGAACGATCACCAGCGTACGTTGCGTATGCGTGGCCGTCCGAAGATCAAATTGGCCCGGAATTACGAGGAGGCGGTACGTATTTTTGATCAGTATCGGGATAATATGTTGGGTATTATCTCGGATATGAGTTTTATGCACAATGGCGTGAAAGATCCGTATGCCGGTTATAAGTTCGGACAGTATGTACGGAAAACGGGTTTGATCATTCCTTTCGTACTGGAATCTTCGGAGGCCAGCAACCATGTGTACGCGAAGGAACTGAACGCCTCGTTTATCGATAAGAATTCCAAGAGTTATCCGCAGGATTTGAAAAAGAAGATCATGCAGCGTTTCGGTTTCGGCGATTTCGTGATCTTGAATCCGCATACGAAAGAGGAGATCATGCGTATCAAGGATTTGAAAGACCTTCAAAAGAAAGTCTTTCAGATTCCCGACGACTCGCTGGTTTACCATCTCTCCCGGAATCATTTCTCCCGTTTCTTTTATTCCCGTGCCATGTTTCCGCCCGCCGAGGTTTTGAAGCATGTGGACGTGAGTGACTATAAGGATATGGATGAGGCCCGGAAATTGATTTTCGACTTGATCGTGCAATATCGCCGGATGAAGAACACGGGTGTCGTGGCGGTTTATCAGAAGGATCGTTTTGATGAGTATAGTAATTTTGCCCGTATCGGCGACGGTTCGCTGGGAGGTAAGGGTAGAGGTCTTGCCTTTATCGGTGCGATGGTGAAGCGATACCCTAAGCTGGAGAGTGATAATTTTGCTGTGAATATCCCGAAGACGGTCGTGATCTGTACCGATATCTTCGACGAGTTCATGGAGACGAACGAGTTGTATCCGGTAGCGCTGGGCGATGCGGACGACGAGACGATCCTCCGGTATTTCTTGCGGGCCAGCTTGCCCTCCCGTTTAATCGAGGACTTGATGGCTTTCTTCGATGTGGTGAAAAGCCCGATCGCCGTGCGTTCCTCCAGCCTGCTGGAAGATTCGCATTATCAACCTTTCGCCGGGATCTATTCTACGTATATGGTACCTAAGATCGAGGAGAAATACGATATGCTCCGTACGGTGAGTGACGCTATCAAGGCGGTGTATGCCTCTGTCTTTTATAAGGATAGTAAGGCGTATATGACGGCTACCTCGAACTTGATCGATCAGGAGAAGATGGCTATCGTCTTGCAAGAAGTGGTGGGCTCCCGTTATAATGATCATTTCTATCCGACGATGTCGGGCGTGGCCCGTTCCTTGAATTTCTATCCGATCGGTAACGAGAAGGCGGAGGATGGGATCGCGAATATCGCCTTGGGATTGGGTAAATATATCGTCGATGGCGGGCAAACCTTGCGTTTCTCTCCCCGACATCCCCATAGTATCTTGCAGATGAGTACGATGGATTTCGCTCTTAGGGAGACGCAGACTCGTTTCTATGCCTTGGATTTGAAGAATATGGCGGAAGCCTTCTCGGTAGATGATGCCTTTAACTTGGTGAAGCTGGGCTTGAAGGAGGCGGACGCTGAGGGTTCCTTGAAATATATTGTCTCTACATACGATCCGTACGATCAGATTATCCGTGACGGTTATTATCCGGGCGGTCGTAAGATACTTTCTTTCGTGAATATCCTACAGCATGACGTGTTCCCGCTGGCGGATACGTTGGATCAGATCTTACGGATCGGGCAGCAGGAAATGGGCCGTCCGGTAGAGATTGAGTTCGCTGTCAACATGGACCCTTCGGATCATACAAGGGCGACTTTCTATCTGTTGCAAATCCGTCCGATCGTAGATAATAAAGAGATTATGGACGAGGATCTGAGCTTGGTGAAGAACGAGGAAACCATCCTTTCTTCTACCAGTGTTTTGGGGCATGGTATCGTTGGCGACGTACAGGATATTATATATGTAAAGACGGGCGCTTTTAATTCATCCAATAATCAGTTGATCGCTTATGAGATCGAGAAGATGAACCGTTCGTTTACCGATCAGGAGAAAGGATACGTATTAGTCGGCCCCGGCCGATGGGGGAGCAGCGACTCTTGGTTGGGTATTCCGGTGAAATGGCCGCATATCAGTAACGCACGGGTGATCGTGGAGTGCGGATTGGAGAATTATCGGGTAGACCCGAGTCAAGGTACCCATTTCTTCCAGAACCTGACTTCGTTCGGAGTGGGCTATTTTACGGTTAATCCATTTAAGGGAGATGGTTGGTTCGATGAGGCGTTCTTGAATGCGCAACCTGCCGTAGAGGAGACGGAATATCTTCGTCATGTACGTTTTGATGCTCCGATTACGATTAAGATGGATGGGAAGAAAAGTCTTGGCGTGGTATTGAAACCATAAAAAGATAGCGTTTCAAGAGAAGATAGTTGTTTGTGGATTTGCGAGACGAGCCGGTAAGACGGGTCTCGCGAATCCATTTTTTATTTCAAGTGGAAAGTGGCAAGAACCGCTTTGTGGTCGGTAGGCCAGATTCCAAGGGGAGTCATGATCGGGTCGGAGGTCTCTTCCGTCTCTCTTTGCCCACGGAGGATGTCACCTTTCGGACCGATGATACATACATCTGTAAGCGTTAATCCCTCGAATGGAGCATAATGGATGAAATCGATGCGATCTCTATCGTCCGCTTTCGGCGACCAAACCAATTTCTCTAAAGCGATATCCTTACAGTCCGCCGGGCAGGTAAGTCCCGGATGAGTTACAGGGTTCGGGAAGATCTCACGGTACGTATCTTTGAAGCCGTCTTTCTCCAGCATGACGGATACGTGCCAAGGAACAACCAATCCTTGGTGGTCTCTCATATCTTTGGTCGCCTCGGTCCAGTCCAGATGAGAAGGCTCGTTAAAGTCTCCTCCGAGGATAACGATCCGTCCAGCTTCCCGATCCTTTTTCGCCTCTTTTAGGAAGCAAGCGATAGCGTCGTCACGGACAGATTGCTCGTTCAACCATAGGAGTGTATCTAGATTGGTGACAGGAGGTTCCTCGTCCCATGTATTTCCGTCGTATCCACGGGCATCGTAATAAGCGCAATTGCGATAATCCAGATGGGCGGTGTAAAGAGCTACCTCGGTATCGCCGATGTGGGTAATGGCCTTGTACATACTACCCCTGTCATCGTTCAAGGGATAGACGGTCGTGCTATCCGTGATCGGGTAGCGGCTTAACAGACCGGAATCCTCGGTGTAGAAAGAATAGTACGTTTGTCCTCTTTGCTGCAACGCTTCCACGATCCGGTCGCAAAAACGGGTCTGATGATAATTACGTACCTCGCTTAACGTAACGAAATCGGCGTTACTTCTTACGATCTCGTCAGCGATAGCGTCAAAGCCTCCTTTTACGACAGCGCCTTCCTGCCAGATGTTGAATTGAAGAACCTTGAAAGTCTTCTCTTGCTGGCAAGAGCTGAGGCCCAGCGCGATCAACAAGAGTAAGTAGATAAAACTAGTTTTTTTCATGTGTGAAATATTTTGTTAGATGTTTTGTCGTAGCCATTCCTCGGCGGCGGCCAAGGTTTCCGGCTTGCCGATATCCAATAGTTTTAGGTTATCCGCCATATAAGCCCTGATATCGGTTTTGGCGCAAATAGCCAGATAGAAGTTAATGATAGAGAACTTTCCGGTCCATTCTTCCATCAGCTCCAATATCTTGGGCGAGAGTACGTGGATTCCGCTAAAGGCGTACTCGTTGTGTTGATCCGGGTCAAAATAGGGATAGTAAGATTTTACCTCGCCGGTCTCATGATTACGCCAACCACACAGTCTATTCTCCTTATTAAATAATAGATAACGTGAGGTATTGCGCTGGCTGACGAGTAAGGTAGCCAACGGGTTCGTTTGTACATGGGTATCGTATAGTTTCTTGAGATCCACGTTCGATAAGATATCGACATTATGTATCAAGAAAGGCTCGTTCCCGCATAAAAGAGAAGTGGCCTTCTTGATTCCTCCTCCCGTATCCAGCAGATAATCGCTCTCGTCCGAGATTTCGATCCGGACACCGAAGTTGTTGTTCGCCTCCAGAAAATCCACGATCTGGTTGCCTAAATGGTGGATATTGATCACGATCTGGTCGAAACCGGAGGATTTCAGTTTCAGTATGACGTGTTCTAGCATCGGTTTGCCCCCGATAGGTATAAGCGCTTTTGGCGTGTGATCGGTTAACGGCTTCAGTCTGGAACCAGTACCGGCCGCGAAAATCATAGCTTTCATAATGTAGGGTTAAAGAGTTGTTCTATATTTTGTTCTCTATGTACTAAATGTACTTTTACTCCGAACTTGGTGTTAAGATGTTCCGCCAGATGTTGTGCGGAATAGACCGAACGGTGCTGTCCTCCCGTACATCCGAAACAAATCATTAAATTGGTGAATCCACGATCCATATATCGTTTTACCGAGGCGTCTACGATATGGTAGACATGCTCGAGGAAATTCGTGATCTCCCCGTCATCCTCCAAGAACTGGATCACTGGCTCATCCAAACCGGTGAAATGGTTGTAACGCTCGTATTTACCGGGGTTATTTATCGCACGGCAATCGAATACGAATCCACCTCCGTTCCCGCTAGGGTCGTTCGGGATTCCTTTTTTATAGGCGAAGCTCATGACCTTTACTTCCAGCATATGTTTCTGGATATCATCCGTGAATTGTTTCAACCCGGTGAGCTCACGAAGGACGGAGCATAAATAGGGATATTCCGGATAGTCATTCTTCAATAACTGCCGCAGGTTCTCGATCGCGAACGGGACGCTTTGGATGAAATGAGGCTTTTTCTCGAAATACCCCCGGAAACCATAAGCCCCCAATACCTGCAAGGTCCTAAACAGGACGAAATGGCGCAGCTGGCTATGGAAGTAAGCCTCGTCTACCGGGATATATTTACGTAAGGCCGTGATATAATCCGATAGTAATTCATTCCTCAGATCCTCCGGATATTTCGCTTTCGCCTGCCAAAGGAAGGAAGCCACGTCATAATAAACCGGGCCTTTTCGTCCACCTTGAAAATCAATGAACCAAGGCTCTCCGTCCTTTACCATAACATTGCGTGACTGGAAATCACGGTATAGGAACGTGGCGGAGGAACTGCGTAACAATACGTCGCTCATCTTCAAGAAATCATCCTCCAGACGATTTTCCTGAAACTCCATCCCGGTAGCCTTTAGGAAACAGTACTTGAAATAATTCAAGTCCCAAAGGATAGACCGTTGGTTGAACTCGGCTTGTGGATGGCAATACGAGAAATCGAAACCGTCGGACCCCAAGAACTGGATGTCGGGGAGTTTGGTGATCGTCTTGTGTAATAAACGGCGTTCCTCCTCGTCGAATACACTGCTTTTACGGCCTTTCTCAATGGCGTTGAAAAGAAGCGTATCTCCTAAATCTTCTTGGATATAAAATGAATGGTCGTCCGAGCTGGCATATACTTGCGGTACGGGTAAGCCCTTCCCCCGGAAATGTTTTGCCATATAGATAAAAGCCTCGTTCTCCTCAATAGAAGTGCCACTAACTCCAATCAACGTCTCAGGACCTTTTATCCTGAAATACCGGCGGTTAGAGCCGGATGACGGTAACTCTGTTATTTCCTCTGCCGGTGATCCGGTATATGATTGGTATAGCTTCCTAAGTTCTTCTGTTATCATACTTATCGATTTACGGCACTAAGATACCGCTTTTTAATTGAAAATTAAGAATTGAAAATTGAAAATTGGGACTTCGTCGGAAATAAGAAAGGGGAATAGCCTCTCAAAGCCTATCCCCCTCGCTTATATGATCATCAATCGCTTCTCTCTAACTAATTTTCAATTCTCAATTCTCAATTTTCAATTACCTAGAGTATTCCTTGTGCCATCATAGCCTTAGCTACCTTCATGAAGCCGGCTACGTTGGCGCCTTTCACGTAGTTTACGTAACCATCCTCTTGCTTTCCGTATTTTACGCATTGCTCGTGGATGTTTTCCATGATGCTCTGAAGTTTCTGGTCTACTTCCTCGCTGCTCCAGCTTAACTTCTGTGCGTTCTGAGTCATCTCAAGACCGGAAACGGATACACCACCTGCGTTAGCGGCCTTACCCGGAGCGTAAAGGATCTTGGCCTCAAGGAATGCGTCGATAGCTTCTGGTGTAGAAGGCATGTTAGCACCCTCGGATACGGCGAAGCAACCGTTGGCCAATAAAGTCTTGGCATCGTCGCCGTTCAACTCATTCTGGGTTGCGCTCGGCATAGCGATGTCACATTTCTCTCCCCAAGGACGAGCGCCTTGTACATATTTGCATCCGTATTGCTCTGCGTATTCACGGATACGGCCACGATACAAGTTCTTCAACTCCATGATATAATCCAGTTTCTCACGGTCGATACCATCCGGATCATAGATATAACCGTCGGAATCAGACATCGTGACAACTTTCGCTCCAAGACTGATTAATTTCTCTACCGTATATTGAGCCACGTTTCCGGAACCTGATACACAAACTACCTTGTCTTTGATATCAATGTTGCGGGTTTTCAGCATCTGCAACAAGAAATATACGTTTCCGTAACCTGTAGCTTCCGGACGGATCAAGGAACCTCCGAACTCGATACCCTTACCCGTGAATGTGCCCGTATTCTCACGAGCCAATTTCTTGTACATTCCATACATATAAGCCACCTCACGTCCGCCTACACCGATATCGCCGGCGGGAACATCCGTGTCCGGACCGATATGGTGCCATAACTCAAGGATGAAGGCTTGGCAGAAACGCATGATCTCAGCGTTTGACTTTCCTCTCGGGCTAAAGTCGGAACCTCCTTTACCACCACCCATCGGCAATGTAGTCAGTGAATTTTTAAACGTTTGCTCAAAAGCCAAGAACTTAAGGATCGATTGGTTTACGGAAGCGTGGAAACGGATACCGCCTTTGTACGGGCCGATAGCGTTGTTGTGCTGGATACGGTAACCCATGTTCGTCTGGATTTGTCCCTTATCGTCCATCCAAGTTACACGGAAAGAGAAAATGCGATCGGGGATACAAAGGCGCTCGATCAAGTTGCTTTTCTCAAATTCCGGATGCTCGTTGTAAGCTTCCTCGATAGTCCCTAAAACCTCTGATACTGCTTGATGATATTCCGGTTCGTTCGGAAATCTTCTTTTCAAGTTGTCTAAAACTTCACTTGCCTTCATGACTGAATTTTATATTTAGAATGTTATACCATTTTGTTATCCGTACGCCGTTTGTTTAACGACGTGGCAAAGGTAAGCTAATTTTTGACACTAGCAAATAATTGAAAGAGAAAATGCGTAAAAAATATCATTTAGATATATTAAGTTTGAAAAAACGACGAAATGTTATTCATCTCTATGCTTGAAATTCTTATAGATCGGAACGAACACAATGATAGCGGAGGCTACAAGGGCAAATATGACGTCGAAATTGATCGTTTCGCTGTATACAAGCAGCATGTAGCATAAGACACCCCATAGTAAGGTGATACATACGGCTTGACTATTTGTTATCTTTCTGCGTGCCATTGATTACATTTGTTTAGTTTGATGAAATAAGCGATCCGAAGTAAATCACCAAAGCCAAAAAGACAGCTATGATGACGAATAGGATCATGATTTGTTTCTCTAAGGGATATTTTCGTAGAAAAGGGATATGACGTGCGAATCCGGCGACTTGTTCTACCGGTTCCGCTTGCTCGTCTTCCCGGGGTAGGTCGTAACCGCCTTCCTCCATGATCTTCATGGCTCGGGGAACGTCGCTTTCCAGAATCTCCACCCGTGCGCCGCCTACGTCTACGTAACCGGCCATGATCTGGCTGCTTAACTCATTGCGGAGATAACATTCTATCCCTTCTGACCTCAACAGGGCCATCAGCGGTTGGGCATCCGCCGGATAGGTGAACCGGGCTATTTCTACGATCTTGTCCATGGTATTTGTTTTTCTGCAAATGTAAGTAGACAATCACGAATTAACCGTGTTTTTTATTGTAATTTACTTTTTTTATACGTGAAAATATGAAACAGTATGATTTAGCGGAAGGTATGCGGATGTATATAGCCCGATTGAGAGAGCAAGGACGTTATTCGTCCGCCAAGAGTTATCAAGATGCCTTGAATTCATTCCTGCGTTTTTGTGGGCAGGAGGTGATTCCTTATACCCGTATCGACCGGGAAATGCTTTTGAGGTATCAAGACTATTTGCGGGACCGGGAATGCTCGTGGAATACGGTGTCTACCTATATGCGTAGGATTCGCCGTGTGTATGGGTTGGCGATGGAGAATGGGGAGGCTCCTTTTTCCCGTTATTTGTTCAAGGGGATTTTCATGGGAGTGAAAAGCAAACAGAAGAAGGCGTTGCCTACAGAATCCTTGCGTTTGTTGATGACCGCTCCGTTGGATGATTCGGGGCTGCGGAAAACACAGCGGGCATTGTGTTTGATGTTCTTGTTTTGCGGTATGGCGTTTGTCGATTTCGCTCATTTGAAAAAGAGTGATATCCGGAGTGGTGTCTTGAGGTATAACCGCCAGAAGACGGGTACGCCGATGTTGGTCGAGATACAGCCTGTGGCCAAGGAGTTGTTGGCTGCGTTAATGACCGACACGCTTAGGGATTCTCCTTATCTATTCACTTTCTTGAGTGGGACGAAAACGGGTGAAGAGGCCTTCCGGGAATATACCTCTGCCTTGGCTGATTTCAACAGTTCCTTGAAGGAACTGGCAAATGCCTGTGGTGTGACGGAAATGGTTACCTCGTACTCAATCCGTCACTCTTTCGCCACGACCTTGAAGGAACAGGGTGTACCGATCGAGATGATCAGCGAATTGCTGGGACACCAATCGATCAAGACGACGCAAATCTATTTGAAGAGCTTCTCTTTGGATAAGATGTCTGCGGTGAACAAGGCTTGCTTCGAGAGCATATATAATAATGTATCAAAGGTGGGGTAGGCGATCGGCTACTTGGGAAGTAGCGTAATCTTCCACGCCGCAAATTTAGTAAAAAACACCGAATAACAAACAATTTTTAGGCTTTGTGTAGGCTTTGTTTGTTTTCTGAATTTATCTTTCTTCAATTTTTCGTTTCTATTCGTGGTGTATGGGCACGACAATGGAGACGAAACGACCTCATATTTCCTGCATCATCACGTCTCCCAAAAAAATCGTACGAACATCGTGTAGAGACGGGGCGTGCCCCGTCTCATCCCCTCAAATGGGTATTTTAATTACTGCCAGACAGTGGGAGACGGAGCACGCTCCGTCTCTACAACTGGGTAATAATCATTTTCTATCTTTTACGCTACTTCCCAAGTAGCCGATCTTCCACGTCCCGATAGAAGAGATATTGACATGGTTTCTATTGCTTTAAAATTTTCGGGAATAGAAAAGAATATTTGATTTAAGTATTAGATTATCAGTGTATTAATAGAATGCGCTGATATGGCATTGAAGTATCTATGGGTCATGATCTTCCCCCTTTACCATTGCGTGATGTCCACACCGTAAGATGGTATGTATTATCTCTTCCCGCTTGTCACAAAGGTCCAGCCAAGGGTTTGGAGAAGGAGTTAGATCGCAGGGTGCGTTTGGGCGAGCCTACGTTCGATTTTTTCGCCCCCTCTTTCGTGGAGATGCATCGCCGTGAGGGGCGTTTGGTGGAGACTCACCGTCCGTTGCTCTACAATTATGTGTTTATCCGCTCTTCTGTGTATGAGATCTTTCGTTTGAAACGAGATTTTCCCTTGTATAATTTCCTGCCTAGCGTGGATGGCCGTGGCTCATATCCTTTTGTCTCCGATCGTGAGATGGAAAACTTGCGTTGGGTGGCCCGTTCTTACTCGGATGAGCTTCCGGTGTATGTGCCGGAAGCGGGTTATTTGCGTAAAGGTGACCGGATACGCATCACGGATGGTCGTTTCAAAGGTGTTGAGGCAAGTGTAGTAATACAGCCCGGTGTCGGCGAGCGGGAGGTAATGGTATGCGTGGACAACTGGATGTGGGTTCCTTTATTGCGTGTTCAGCCGGGCGAGTATGAGGTGATCAGCTTGGCCGAGGAAGGCAAGCATGTATATACCCGTTTGGACAATTCCCGGATACAAAATGGTCTTCATGAGGCGTTGGGCCGTCATTGGGGGGATGGTGGCGTTACGGCTATAGACCGTGAGCTGGCGACGGAGACCTTGCGTGCCTATGGGGAGTTGCAGCTGGATTCTGCCGTGATGCGGTGCAAGCTCTATTCTCTCTTGTTGCCCGCCTATACGATACTAGGGGACGAGGAGCGGCAAAAGTCGTTGATCGGAACGATCGTCTCGTTCTTACCCTTGATCCGTGCGGAGCAGTCGTTGGCATTATTACTACTTACGCTTTATGGTTGTACGGATAGCAGTATCTGTTATTATCGTGCGCACGAGTTGATCGATCCGTGGAGTCGGGAATCCTCCCCGAAGAAGAGTAAATTATCCTTGATCCGTCGGTTAGCCGACTACGACCGCTGGCTAAAACACGTGGGAATTGAAAATTAAAAATTCAAAACATGCCTTCTCTTCCTTCTGGCATTCGCTTAGTTACGTTACTAAACGAGCATCTGAGCGAGATCATGGATCGTGAGCGCACGAACCGTACCTCGATCCATTTATATTGTACGGGTCCTTATTGGGTGGCTTTCGAGCGTTCTGCCTATCAGTTGTGTCTCACCTTCCCGGATAGCGAGATCACGCCGCTGCGCCTGTTCGCCTACCCGTTCCCGATCGTGATGGTGTCCGTGACGGATCGCTCGTTGCGTTCGTACGCCCGTAAACATATTTTGAGGCGGGACGAGACGGATTACGTGGTGCTGACCGTCCCCGAATCCTCCTTGACTGACTACCGAAGATGGCATGCCGGTGAGGTGGAGGGCTTGCCCCAGCTGACATGAACCCAAAATTTTATTCATGATGAACCTTTTTTCTAAACTCTCAACGTGGTATTTCTCAAGGAAAGCGTTGCCGTATTGGAGCATTATCCTGTTGGATTGCTTGGTGATCCTGTTTTCAGGCTTGCTGGTATATGCCTTGAATAACGGGATCTTCGCCACGATGGGCATCTTTTGGCACCTGTCGCTCACGTGGGGTGTTTGCCTAGTGCCTTATCTGGTGGGCTTTAGGCTGTTCCGTACGTATTCGGGCATCATTCGTTACTCTTCCTTCGTGGATTTGCAACGGGTGGGCTTCGCCGTGCTGTTTGGTGTGGTTTGCGTGGTGACCTTCCAAGAGTTTACGGATTTTTCGCCTTACTTGGTGTATATCCGTAAACGAGACCTTGTGCTATCCTCCCTGCTGGCGATGAGCTTGATGTGGGCGATGCGTGTGTTCGTGAAGTATTTCTACGTGACGACCTTTCGCCAGTCGAAGGCTGAGCGTGCCTTTATCTTCGGCGTGAAGCAGGGCGGTATCAGTTTGGCGAAGAGCATCCAGAACCAAGATCCCGCACAGTACGTGCTGGCAGGCTTCGTCTCGGAGGCCGGGAACATGCAGAATCGTATATTGATGGGAGTGCGTGTGTACCCTTTCGATGAGGAGCTGATCGATGCCATGCGCCGGGAGCGGGCGACGATCCTTTTCGTCTCCCCCTTGAAGAGCGACTCCATTCGGGAACAGCCGGATATGGTGGCCCGTTTGGCGGAGGCGGGGATCAAGATCTACGTGACCCCGGCGGCGCAAGAATGGGATGGCAGGAGCGATTTGACGCATACACAACTCCGGAAGGTTGAGATCGAGGATCTGCTTCCCCGGGAAAAGATAGAGATAGACATGGAGGCGGTGGGCCGCTTGCTTCGTGGTCAACGTATCCTGATAACGGGAGCCGCCGGCAGCATCGGTGGCGAGATGGTGCGCCAGATCGCCTCGTTCGCTCCGGATCGCTTGATCTTGGTAGATCAGGCGGAAACTCCCTTGCACGACATCCGCTTGATGATGGCGAGGGATTGGCGGGATATCAACGCCTATACCTTGGTGGCGGACATCGCTAACAAGTCTCGCATGGAGGAGATCTTCTCGGAGCATCGCCCCGCCTATGTATTCCATGCGGCGGCCTATAAGCACGTTCCGATGATGGAGGATAATCCTTGTGAGAGTGTGGGTAACAACGTGGACGGTACCCGTGTGATCGCCGACTTGGCCGTGAAGTATGGCACGAGGAAGTTCGTGATGATCTCCACGGACAAGGCGGTGAATCCTACGAACGTGATGGGTTGCTCGAAACGTATCTGCGAGATTTACGTGCAGAGCCTCGACAAGGCGATCAAGGAGGGCCATGTGGAAGGCGTGACGCAGTTCGTTACGACCCGCTTCGGCAACGTGCTGGGTTCTAACGGCTCCGTGATCCCATTGTTCCGTGAACAGATTGCCAAGGGCGGTCCCGTGACAGTGACGCATCCGGATATCATCCGTTTCTTCATGCTGATCCCGGAGGCCTGCCGGTTGGTATTGGAGGCGGGTACGATGGGTAACGGTGGGGAGATCTTCGTCTTCGACATGGGCAAGCCCGTGCGTATCATCGACTTGGCGAAACGTATGATTCAGCTTTCGGGCGCCAAGAACGTAGAGGTCCGGTTTACGGGTCTTCGTGCCGGCGAGAAGCTGTACGAGGAGGTACTGAACGACGAGGAGATCACGCTGCCTACCTTCCATCCGAAGATCAAGATCGCCAAGGTACGGGAGTACGATTATGATACGGTTTGCCAAGATATAGATGAACTCGTCGGCCTAGGCCGCTCGAGGGACGATATGGCCATCGTGGGCAAGATGAAGGCGATCGTCCCCGAGTTCAAAAGCCGGCACTCTAAGTACGAGGTCTTGGATAAGGCGCTAGAAAGCGCAAGCACTGATGCCTAAGGCCCCGGCGATGGTGGTGGCTATGGCGATGACTACTTTGATGATTACGCTCCAAACGTTGGTTTTCTTCTTTTCACTCATTTAAATTTGTTTTATAAGGTTGATAATACGAAGTCTGTATCAATGAGCACGCCGAAGCGTGCCCCGTTATATCTCATCCGGGCTCTCGCTGTCCGAGGAGCCGTTCTTACCGGAGATATCCACCGTTGTCTTACCGGCCTTCTGGGCCTTGATGACGGCGGCTTGGGCGGCCCGGGTGGGGACGAGGTTGAACTTGAGGCCTTGGAAGATGACTTGAAGTTCCTCGCCGGGGACGAACTGGATGTTCACCCCCTTGATATAGTCGGAGGTGAACAGGTCGGCACTCGGCGCTCCCCCGGAATTGATCTGGAGGCGGAAGGCACCCAGATCGCCGAAATTCACCTGCTTACCGGCTTTCAGACCTTCCAGCATGCACTCGGTGGTGGCGATGAGCACGGCCGAAACGTCGGCTTGGTGCACTGTGCATTTACTCGCTATCAGGGTAGATAGCTCTTTTAGACTGAGCTCGCCGTTGGTTTGCGCCTTGGCGTAGGCTTTCTTGGGTTCCTCTTTTTTCAACGGGTTGCCCATCATGGCAATGGAATAGTTTAATGACATAATCGTAAGATATTTTAAGTGATACATAAGGGACTTGGGGGATGATGAGTTGAGTCCTCACGCTTGATGACTTGGCTCTTCGTGCTCCTTGATTTAAGTCTTCGGTTTGAAAGACTTAAGTCAATTAGGCGACTTTTCTTTATCGATAACCTGACAGCGAAGATTGCCGGGTACGTAAGAGATATGGATCCATCGGGCGCCGGGCTCTAGGATGAGCTGAGTGAACTCGAGTCCGCACAGCTCGTGCGTCTCTTGTATCAGTCGGAACAAGAGGCGATGATCATCTGGAGAGCCGGCTATCAGGTCGGCGGCGCAACCGAGGAGGTGGTGACTGTGCTTGGCTCCCCCGATAAGGATGTTCAATTCGGGGCAGCGATAGCCGCTACTGATGACGATGGGGCTGCCCCAGACCCGCCGTAGCGGGTCTAGCAGCATTTCCACAAGGATCGTGACCATCCTCCGGGCCACTGGGGTGAGGCTGTTGTCGATCCCGTCTCGCCGGGCCGTGGCGGAGTCTTCAAACTCTTGATAATTAAAGTAGCGCATAGGAGACAAGGTTGATGTTTTTGTTTCTGTAGCAAAGATACGATAGGCGGAAAGCCCGGATATACCATTTGTTTCCACCTATTCGCTCTAGGAGAAGAATTTTAGGGTTCCCCTAAAAAATCATAGAATATCTGTACTTGCTTTGGCGTGATGGAGCGATCTTTCGAGTGATAACCATGACGGATAAGGGCCTCTTTCAGTCCTTTCACGTCACGGATATATCGGTTCAACTTATGCAAAGCGTTCGAAGGGGTGCCTGTCAGGCAATATTGACGGGCGAGATCTATTTTTTTCATCTGTATTGAATTTTAAAATGACTATAGGAGGGTTTCAAGTTTCAAGGTTTCATGAACCCTCTTTCCTCACACACACGTACGTACGTTATAAGGGTTTCAAATAAATCCCTTTATGCTCGCCATGCAGGATGGCTCCGGAGTCGCATAGTCGGCGTAGCCATGTCTTGGCGGTGTTCTTGGGGATGTTGGCATGCTCGGCGGCCTCCATCCATTGGACGGTGGTGAACTCGTCCGGCATGGAGCTGAGCAGACTGTCCTTTTCCGAGAGGCCTCGGCTGGTGATCTCGCCGGTAGGCAGGAATGAGAGGATATGGGTGGCGTGGAGGTAAAGAGGCTCCGCCATTGTCAGAAGGGCGGCGAAGTCATCGTCGGTGATATGGAGTTCCCAGCCTCCAATGATCTTGTCCTTTAGGTTGTCGCTGTTGATGCCTTGGGCCGGCAGCAGTAATTCCGGTTGTTCCAAGGCACGAAGCATGGCTACCACCTCCATGAAACGTACGAGGTTGATGGCGAGGCGTACCACGGAACTGTTCATCTCCTGCCCGTTGGATTGCCGGGCACGCAGGAAAAGACGTACGAAGCTGTCGTTGAAAGCGGCTTGTTGCCGCTCGTCGAGGCGCAAGGTAATGGTACCCCGGCACTTGAGCTGATCGATCGTGGCCTTCCACTCGTAGCCCATCCGGTGGAATTCCTTCTCGGCGTCTACCTCGTCGACGGAGAATTGGTCGATCCATTCCCGGATCTGCGATTTGTAGTAGAAGACCTCACGGCTGAAGAGCCCGTTCTCGCCCGAGGGGATAAGCGGCGCTACCTGTCCGGGCGTACCCGAGAGCACCATCGAGAGGAAGGTGGAGTCGCATTCCCGGTATTCGTTATCGGTCCGTCGGTTGAACGAGAGCCCGGCATGGTCAAAAGCGTTACGGAGCGTATCGCTCCAATGCCCGTAATCACCCCCGATAGCGGTGGTGATGGTATCCGCCTCGGTCTCGAAAATGATACCGGTGCCGTCCGAATCGATGATATTTTGCAAGATACCCGTCCCGGTGTTGTTGCCGGAGATGATAAACATACTGTTTTTAGGCATCTGGGGCATCTCCATCTTGGCTTTCTCCTTGCCTAAGGCATGATAGGCCGCCAAATCTTGGCGGTACTGTTTCATCGCTAGGTCCACTTGTTGGCGGATCTCCCGGTGGATAGGCTCGATAAACTTACGCAGCCACGCCATGATGCCCTTACCCGATGCGGGCGGAGCGATCACGAAGAGCTGGATACAGGGATAGATCCAATGCATCCCATAGAGGCAACGCACCGTCTTGCCCAAGGTGGCGCCTAGGGCGGTGAGAGCCGTGAGCAAAAGGATATCCCGCTGCTCGGCATTATCGGTGAAACCGAGGATGTCCCGTAGCAACGAGGGCCATGGATAGCCGGGTACCAGCCGTGGCAGGGAGGTGTAAGGCTCACTGCCGATGTGGAGTGGGGCGTCGTTTGCCTCGGTTTCCCGATCGCTGGTCTCGTGGGCTTGATCTACCGTATCGGCTGTATTATATGTACTCACACGTGTGTGTGAGGAAAAGGGTTTCGTGAAACCTTGAAACTTGAAACCTATTTCCACGCCCGCCAGCTTGGCCAAGTGGAAAGCGGTGCCCAGATGGACATTCTGGTTTCCGGTGCGCAAGGCACTGGAGAAAAGCTTGTTGGCGTGTAGGGCGTTGAACTTGGGCGATGGCTCGCAGAGACTGATGAAGTCGCTACGTCCTGCCTCTCCGCAATCGGTGGCGATGGCGAAAGCCAATTGTACATACTCGGCGTAGGTGGGGGCGATGTCGGCGTGTACCGCTCGTACCGCTTCTACTAGTTTGGAAAGATCGTTGTTCATGATATGAATATTTTAGCGTTAGAATCGTGAGACAGGAAACAGCAGCGGGCGATATCCTTGCCACAGGTATCCACCTCACCCTTGAAGGTGTCGGCATACAGGAGCTGTATGTAGCTCATGGCCCATCGAACGGTCTCGTCTCCGGGTATGAAAAGTTTCACTCCCAGTCCTCCGGGGCTGACAAAGGCGAGGCGGGTCCCAAGATAGGGGTCCTCGAAGAGGTGGTCCCGGAGTTGTTCCGCCTCCTCGAGAGAGGCGAGATGGTCGATATCGACCACTACCAACCCCGAGGCGGAGATGAGAGCGTCGCTCTTACGACGGGAAAAAACGCCGTGGGGCGTTACGAACGGCAGTTGCCGCTGCTTGAGCTGGCGGTATTCCGCTATCCGGCCTTCCCGGATGAAGGCGCGTAATTCGTTGGTAACCGTTTCGAGAGATTTATCCTCGGTGATCCATCGGTACACTTCCCGTAGTGTACAGTTCCCGGTAGGAAGCGTGTTGGTGATGGGAGGAAGGAAGTAAGACATTTGTTGGTCCATATCAATAGGATTTCAGATTAATTTTCTAAAGCTATTGCTAATAATTGATTCTGCGTTTCAGCCTATAGGCTGAAATATCGGATGATTGTTTAATAAAAATTAGCATAGTATGAAGGAAAATTTAGATTTGAATCAGATTTTATTTGATGAGTTAGTGGAATTTCCACGTAAGCGGTTAGGAATCTCTATCCGTGAGTTTTGTGCGGAGGCCCACGTAGGCACCGCCACCTACAGCAAAGCGAAAAAAAAAGAGTATCAATCCCCAGAGTCTGACCCGCTTGGTACAAGAACTATGCGTAGAGATGGATGAACCGGAGTTCATGGGGTATGGGGCCGGGGCGCTCAAGGAGGTGTATAGGGCGATGAGGCATGGAATAGAAAAATAGAGGGTTGAAAATTGATCGTTTAGGGAAATAACGTTATATTTGTCTTGACGAACCAATAAACAGAGACGAAGATGGAAGGGCGGCGATTATATCCGATAGGAATACAGACATTCTCCAAATTGAGAGAGGGGAATTATGTGTATGTAGATAAGACGGAATTGGTCTACCGAATGACACACGGTGCGTCTGGTTATATATTCTTGAGCCGTCCCCGCCGCTTCGGGAAGTCGTTGCTTACTTCTACGCTCCATAGTTATTTCGAGGGGCGAAAGGAATTGTTCGAGGGTTTGGCTATCGAGTGTCTGGAGAAGGAGTGGACAAGCTATCCGGTGCTTCATTTCGACATGAGCACGGCGAAGCATATGGACAAGGATCGGCTTCTGAGTGAGCTGGAGAGGAAATTGTATGGTTACGAGCAGATATACGGACGTGATGAGAGCGCTATTTATACGAACCAACGTCTGGAAAGTCTCATCAAACGTGCCTACGCCCAGACCGGTCAAAAGGTGGTTGTCTTGATCGATGAGTACGACGCTCCCTTACTGGACGTGGTGCATGAGGAGAAGGAGCTGCCGAAGCTTCGCGACGTGATGCGTAACTTCTATAGTCCGCTGAAAGCCTGCGATCCTTATTTGCGTTTCGTATTCTTGACAGGTATCACGAAGTTCTCTCAATTGAGCATCTTCAGCGAGTTGAACAATATCAAGAATATCAGCATGCTCCCGGAGTACGCCTCGCTCTGTGGCATCACGGAGGAGGAAATGCGTGAGCAGATGGGCGAGGATATCGGTCGTTTGGCCGACAACCTCGGCGTTACTCCGGAGGGTGCCTTGGGTGCCTTGAAATCGAATTATGACGGTTACCATTTCACGTGGCCCTCGCCCGATATATACAATCCGTTCAGCCTGTTGAACGCCTTGACCGACAGTAAACTAAATTCCTATTGGTTCGGTAGCGGTACGCCCACCTATTTGATCGAGATGCTGAACAAGTATCACGTGAAACCCCAGCAAATAGGCGCACGCAAGGTTTTGGCAGAGTCGTTTGACGCACCCACGGAACGGATGGTCGATATTACGCCATTGCTCTATCAGAGTGGTTACATCACGATAAAGGATTATTCCTCGCTCACGAATTTGTACACGCTCGACATCCCAAACAAGGAGGTACGTATGGGATTGATGAAGAGTTTATTGCCCAATTATTTGCATCAATACACAGCGGATGGACTTACTACAGTAGCCCTTCTTTTCGAGGCGATCTCTGGAGAGCGGATGGACGATGCCCTGCGTCTGTTGCAGACCTTCCTGTCCACCATCCCCCAATGTGACAATACGGATTACGAGGGCCATTATCAGTTCTTGCTTTACACGATCTTCAGCCTGCTAGGAATGTATGTGGACGTGGAAGTCCGTACCCCGAAAGGCCGTGTGGATATGGTGATGCGCACACCGACAACACTCTATGTCGTGGAATTGAAGTTAAACAGGACTGCGGATATAGCCCTTGAGCAAATCAATTTGCGCAATTACCCGGAGCGCTTCGCTCTTTGTGGGTTGCCGATCGTAAAGGTTGGGATTAATTTTGATAGTGAGCGGCATACGTTGGGGGATTGGGTGATTGAGGGTTCTATGTCTTGTTGAAAGTTACAGGTTACTCTAGTCTGATAAAGATGTTTTATCTTCGTGCGGAAGATGTATCATCTTGTTGATGTAAGGTGTATCATCTTATCGTTGTAAGATGTATCATCTTTCAGGGGTACCAAGCGTAAGCAGTCATTTTAAACCATATTTGAGACATCGATAATAGTTCATAGTTTTGCTTTGTAAACTAAAATGTAGCAAACGTAAACACTCAATAGCTTTTTAGGAGTGATGTGACAACGGGGATTACTCGATAGATAATATGATAGCAGAACGGGCTATCCGTCCCTTTACGGTTGGTCGAAAAAATCGTCTCCATAATAGTGAATGCGGCATGGCAACCACTGCGTTTTTCCATACCTTGATAGAGCCCGGAAAGTCTCGTGGATTACAGATGAAGAAGTGGATGACTAGCTTGATCCGTGAGATGATGCATGGCAATCGTGATTGTGAGGGTCTCCTAAATGGAGCCTATTGCATGTAAATCCAAGAAAAATCATTTAAAATCAGACAATAACAGTTTCTATCTTGTTGATAAAAAACGAGATGGAACCAATTGAGTGCTTACGCTAACCACAATATGCTTGTTATAAAAAAAGAAAATAATAAATTGTTATATGGTATAGATCTCTTTTTCAAAAAAAGTGTGTCTTTGGTGTTGGGTATATGCCTTCGTGTATTACCTACAAAATTATACCTGATAATAAGTAAGTTGGAACAACATTCATCAGCATTGCACAATGCTGTTGGATTGACTTTTTTTAATGCGATAGGAGGGGTCTTGTTGTTTGTAACTCAGGTTAAGTTGGCGAATGAGATGGGGGCTTCCGTATATGGAGTTTATTCGTATTGGCTTGCAATAGGTGAAGTTGGTGCTATGTTTGTTCGTTATGGTCGGAATAAGACAATGACAAGGGATTTGATACAAATCTCTCATCATCGTTCACAATTAATTTCTAATACTTTTATACTTGGGTGGTGTAACTTATTATTGTTTATTGTAATAATACTATCATGTCATAAGCTACTTCATGTAGATTTGTCATTAGCATTTTTATTGCTAATCGTTTCACCTTGTTTGATTTCATTAGATTTTCAGCCGGTATATGAGTCCCATAATCTGATGAGTTGGCACTCTATTTATTATTTACTCCAGAAAGGAATATTTTTGCTATTTGTTTGGGGGATAATGCTATTGCTAAAAAGAATATTTTTATTGGAAGTAGGAATTGCTCTTTTCGTTTCTTGGGTTATGATACTTTTTTTGCAGTATAAGGAGATTGTTACCCAACTTAATATTCGGGTTTTAAAATCTTTTTCTTTCAAAGAATTGACAAAACTTTATAAAACAAACTTCTTAATAGCTTTAAGTTGTATGTTTGGTATAGCTTTTGGACCGTTAATAAGGTTAATTCTTAATAACTATGTGGATTCTAAAGCCGTAGGTATATACTCTGCTGGTTTACAAATATTTTTAATGGCTCAATTTGTGTTGAATCAAATAGGTCGTGTTGGTAATCCCATGATGGCGGTCATAGGAAAGCAGAAATATAATGTATATCAAAGACGCATATTTGTGAAACGATATTTAGGTATTATGCTTGTATGCGTAATTCCATTTTTTATAGTACTGTTTTGTTTTTCTCATTGGATAACTGTTTCTTTTTTTACGCCAGAATATAGGGATTTAGAGCAAATATTACCTATTTTTGCTTGCTACCTTTTACTGTTATCTATCGGTGTAGTATATACACAATTCTTAATATCAATGAGAAAAGATAAAGTGTATTTTCTCATTTATATATTAACCGCATTAGCCACTATTCCTACTGCATTGATATTAATTCCCCACTACGGGGTTGTTGGAGCAACATTGGCTCTTTGTGTCCCTCATGGCGTTGGTTGCTTGTGTTACTTCTTTTTTTCCAGAAAATATTTGACTAAAAAACAATGAAGGAATGAAAAGTTTCTATTTTTATATACGCTCATATGTTGTCGCATTGATAAAAAAGATGTTTCATATAAGTGATTTTACATTATTTATTCGCAAAAGTCGTCAGCGTATAGAGCGTTTGTTCTATCATAAAACTTATTCGGCATCGGATATTGTAACCGCTATGGTGGATATGGGGCTACGTTGCGGAGATACAATTATTGTGCATTGCGCAATGAACAATTTTTATAATTATCGTGGAACGTCAACAGAAATTATTGATGCGTTATTAAATTATTTGGGACCTGAAGGTACTCTTTGTATGCCGGCATATCCTTTTGATAAAGCAAATCCTAATAAGGTGTTTGATGTTCGATCAGATAAGACTGCTGCAGGGTGTTTAGCAGAAACTTTTCGTAATTATCCAGGGGTTAAACGCAGTTTAAACAAATTGCATTCTGTTTGTGCAATTGGTAAGAATGCAGATTTTTTATTATCAGAACATCATTTGTCTCAAACGTGTTTTGACGAAAAATCTCCTTTCTATAAGTTGGAATTAGTGGGAGGAGTTTCATTTAGCTTGGGGCTACCCAAATATTATGTAGGTACAATTGAGCATGTGTGTGAAAGTCTTTTGAGAGAGAAGTTATTGTATTTTAAAGAAAAATTCTCTTGTGAGGTAACATTCCGTTATATTAATCAGGTAGGAAAAATGATTTCCCATACAATGATTACCGGAAACGATAAAAAGCCATATATACGTTGTAAAAATACTAATCTTATAGACAAGTATTTTGATAAAGGAAAATATGAAAGAAGGAAACTCTCTAATATTTGGATAAATATGTATGATGTCCAATATACAATTAATAGATTATCTGAATTAGCTCTTGAAGGAAAAACAATTTTCTGTTTTCCTCCTTTTTACTATTAAAAGCATTTGAAAATGATGGATTTATGCTTTATCTTGTCGAGTGTAAAAAAACAATCTATTTTTATCATTTGGATTATATTATATCGAATTTGTTTAGATTACCTTTATAAGGAATGTATTGTTCCTGTTTGGGAATACAAAAATTTCACCTATAACCTTGTTAATTGGTGGATTGTTGTTTATTCTTGGTGTATTTTATTGGCATATTCGTTGTTGATATTTCGTTTTTTTGAAAAAAAATATAATATAGTAGCCAATGCTGCTATATTATTTTTTCTATTACGTGTTGTGCCTTTAACCTCTTTGATTGCAAACAAGACATTAGAAATAGAGTTTATCTTTTTAGAAACAGTTTACTGGTTTTTGATATTTATACTATTCTGGTATGTTAAACCAATAAAAATGCAGGCTTCTGGTAAAAGTGAATTATGGATTAATTTACTTACAATACTATTACTATTGATAGTTGTCTTTATTTCTGGCTATTATACTCATTTTCGTATGAATTTTAGTTTATTGAACGTTTATGATTTACGAAACGAAGCTCGTGGGTTTAATATCCCTATCATTCTTCAATATTTGTGGATTGCTGCATCTAATATTCTTCCTATATTGTTAATTTACAATATGAAGAGAAAGAGAACTATTTTATCAGTTCTAATTGCTGTTGTTATTTTTTTAAATTTTTCGATAAGTGGATCTAAGTCTGTTTTGTTTAAATTGTTTTTCTGTTTATTTTTATATTCTTTCTTGTATAAAAACATATTAAAGCAATTGCCATTTTGGTTTGTAATTTTAGCTACGATATCATTGTTAGAGTTTTGGATTAATGCTACCACTTTTATTTCTACATTAATTATTAGACGTATATTCTTTATGCCTGTATTGTTAGATAGTTTATATTATGACTATATAAATCAAATAGGTCCTGTCTTTTATACACAGGGAGATGTAAATATAAGTTTTCTTATCGGAGAAGAATATTTTGGTAGTATAGATCTTCGAGCTAATAATGGTATGTTTTCTGATGCGTATATGAATTTAGGAGTACTAGGTTGTATTGTATATCCATTTTTATATACGATATTCTTTAAAGCTTGCGAAGGTGCGTTCAAGGGTATTGATGTACAAATTGTTTTTTTTGTTTCCGTATTGATGACGACTACATTTGGAAGCTCTGAATTTACTACAGCAATGTTGACACATGGTATTTTTTTGCTTTGTGTGACAGTATACTTTTTCCCTCGTATAAGAACATCATTGATAAAAAAATGAAATCACATATTTTGTATATTGCAGTTGATTATACAGGTGTGCACCAATCATTACATCAATCTCTGAGCCGAATAGGGGAATATGACATAATAGTCTATATACCGCTAAACTATCGTCTGCGTAATCGTACATATCAAGAACGACTACCTGATGGTAGCCGAGTAATTTCGTCAACCGTAATTGAAAAATGGGATAAGTGGCTGTATTATCGTAAGATTCAGAAAATGGTTGACTATATTGTCCGGCAAAACTTAGATTGGTCACGCATTAGTTTAATCCATGCTACGACTTGTTGTGTAGAAGGAGCCATTGCTTATGAACTATCAAAACGTTTTCATATCCCTTATATTGTGGCGGTCAGGAATACAGACTTAAATACTTATTATAAGTATTTGTTTTGGCATAGAGGATATTTCCGGAAGATATTGTATGATAGTCAACGTGTTATATTTATTTCTCATAGGTATAAAGACAAGACGATTACCCTTTTTCACAATGTTATACAGAGAAAACATATATGCCAAAAGTCTGAAGTGGTATTTAATGGGGTAAATTCGTCTTTTCTGCTCAATCGTGTAAGTAGGAAGACGTTTCCTTTTCTTTATGGAAGAATTGTGTATGTAGGAGCTATTAATCGCAATAAGAATTTACTGAATGTTATTAAGGCTATTGCGTTGTTGCGTAAGGATGGTTGGAATATCAGTTACACAATTGTAGGCAAAGGAAAAAGGGGAGAAGAAACAGGTTATCTCGAACAAGTGGAGCGGGAGAGTCATCGTAATTCTTGGATAAAATTGTTACCTGAACAATCATCGGAAGCACTGATTGATATATATAGGCAATCGGATATTTTTGCTATGTGTTCGTTTCATGAAACTTTTGGGTTAGTCTATGCAGAGGCATTGAGTCAAGGTATTCCCATAATATACTCGGAAGGTGAAGGTTTTGATGGGGTATTTCCCGAAGGGGAGGTGGGATACCATGCCATTCCTTCTTCTCCGCAAGATATAGCGAATAAGTTACGCCTTGTGTTAAAAAATTATGAGGAGATTTCGAGGCGTGTATCTGCTTTGTCATTGGAACAGTTCGATTGGGATGGTGTTGCTCAGCATTATACTGCACTTTATAAGATATGTGGGAAATTTGATTAATATTTCAATACACACTTATGTTCATTAGTATTATTATTCCTTGCTACAATGTGGAAAAATATGTAGAAAGAACGGTTGATTCTGTCCTTTCTCAGATTGGAGATAGCAACAGATTTGAAATTATTTTGGTAAATGACGGGTCCACGGATGGTACGATTGAGATAATGCAAGACATTGCTATGAAAGTGCCCCAGGTTGTCTTGTTGAACCAGGCAAACGGAGGTGTTTCTGCTGCTCGCAATTTGGGGCTGTCTGTAGCAAAAGGGGAATATGTGTATTTCTTAGATGCGGATGATACTATTTCTCCTGATTTTATTAACTCTCTTACTCAATCAGCTCCGACAGATGTTTTTCTTGTAGGATACCAACGATTATTCCCAAATGGAAAATCAAAGAAGTATTTTCCAATCCAATCCAACGATCATTTGAAGGATTATCTTTTGAATCATCAGAAGATTTGCTGTTGTTGTTCAATCATATTTAAACGTAGTTTTTTAGAAGCGCATGGTCTTTGTTTTTTGGTGGGGACACACTATGGTGAAGATCGTGAATTGGTGCGTCAAGCATTATTTTATGCTAAAACAATTGAGGTAATTCCTCTGGTGTTGTTTACTTATTATGCTAATCCTGTTTCAGTTACTCATATTCCTTATTCGATTAAGCGATTGACTTCTCTTTATGCAATGGAACGAAGTTATCAGGAGTTGCGTGGAACACGTTATGAACCGTATGCATTTTATGCTTTGTGTGTAACTATCATATATAACTACGGCAATTACTTAAAAACTACTCTTGACAAATCACTTGAAAGTCAATTCCTACCTTATCTTAACCGTTTGCATTTTCCTTCTTTATGTACATTCTGTATAAATAAATATTGGATTGGTACGGTAACATTAATTGCCTTAAAATATGTAAGCAAGACTTTGTTTGATTCTGTGCTCAAGAAAATAATCAATTAATCAATATATTACTTATGGATTCTGTTAAAATTGCTGTAATCGGTCTCGGTTACGTGGGGCTTCCTTTGGCGCGACTTTTTTCTACAAAGTATAAAACTGTGGGATTTGATTTGAACCAAGCGCGTGTAGATACTCTTATGGCTGGGCACGATGCCACCTTGGAAATTTCTGATGAGTTGTTACAAGATGCCATTCGTAACAATGGTTTTGTATGTACGACTAAACTTGAAGACATAAAATCTTGTAATTTTTACGTGGTAGCAGTACCCACGCCAGTGGATGTAAATAATCGTCCGGACTTAAATCCTTTGTGGGGAGCAAGTGAAACTGTAGGTAAAGTTATTTCGAGAGGGGATGTCGTTGTATATGAATCAACAGTTTATCCGGGTGTAACAGAGGAAGAATGTTTGCCTGTGGTAGAACGAGTGAGCGGTTTAAAGCTTAATATTGATTTTTTTGCAGGATATTCTCCTGAACGTATTAATCCGGGTGACAAAGAACATACAGTGGAGAAAATCAGAAAAGTAACTTCTGGATCCACTCCTGAAATTGCAGATTTGGTAGATAAAGTGTATAACTCGGTTTTGGTGAATGGTACGCATAAAGCCCCCTCTATCAAAGTGGCTGAAGCCTCCAAAATTATTGAGAATTCTCAGCGTGATGTGAATATCGCATTTATGAATGAATTGGCAAAGATATTTAATGCAATGGGAATTGATACAGGTGATGTAATTGAAGCTGCTTCTTCCAAATGGAATTTCATTAAATTAAAACCGGGATTGGTTGGGGGGCATTGTATCAGTGTGGACCCCTATTATCTGATTCAAAAAGCACAAGTTTATGGTGTGTTGCCTCGTGTGATGTCTGCGGCTCGTCGACTAAATGATGGAATGGGTGATTATGTCGCCAATCAGGTTATTAAACTTATGAATAAGAAAGGGGTATTGGTAAAGGATGCCCATATTCTTTTGTTAGGTATTACATTTAAAGAAAATTGCCCGGACATACGTAATACCAAGATAGTGGATATTTATACTACATTGAAAGAATATACTTCTAATATTGCTGTATATGATCCGTGGGCTGACATAGAAAAGGTGAGACATGAATATGGCATAGAGATTATCAACCAACTACCTAGTCCTTCAAAGGAATTGTTCGATGCCGTTATCCTATGTGTAGCACACGATGTTTTTCATGCTTTAGACATTCGTGCTCTGTTAGCATATGAAAATGGAGTTGTGTATGACGTGAAAGGCTTTTTGGATAGAAATATTATAGATGGAAGGCTTTGATTTTCATTAGTATACCCTATTTACGACGAGATAAAGTACATTGAAGCGTGTATTCAGCCTATTTTGTTTCATCTTGGCACAGGGGTTAAAAGTTCTGGCTTCTAACCCTTGATAACTCTGGGCGAAGCCTTGACTCCCGTGAATAATATAGGCTAAATTGAGTACTTACTTTGAAATCAATAAATTTAGCAATAAAGTTTTATGAATATAGCTATCGTAGGCACCGGCTATGTAGGCTTGGTGTCTGGTACCTGTTTCGCCGAAATGGGTGTCCATGTGACTTGTGTCGATGTTGACCAAAAGAAAATAGACAAACTTCATGCTGGGGAGATGCCCATCTATGAGCCGGGATTGGAAGAGTTGGTAAAGCGGAATGTAGGCTATGGACGGCTACTTTTTGCAACAGATTTGACTTTGGTCTTGGATGATGTGGAAGTGGTGTTCAGTGCTGTGGGCACACCTCCTGATGAAGACGGGTCGGCTGATTTGAAGTATGTGCTTGCCGTGGCTCGGCAGTTTGGGCGGCATATCAATAAATACACCATTCTTGTTACAAAATCGACTGTGCCTGTGGGGACGGCCAAGAAGGTGAAGGCGGTTATTCAAGAGGAGTTGGATAAACGTGGAGTGAATGTTCCTTTCGATGTGGCCTCGAACCCTGAGTTTTTGAAGGAAGGTGCGGCAATTAAGGATTTCATGAGCCCGGATCGAGTAGTAGTAGGTGTGGAGTCGGAGAGGGCAAAAGAGATAATGAGCAAACTTTATCGTCCGTTTCTCTTAAATAATTTTCGAGTGATATTTACAGACATTGCTTCAGCGGAAATGATAAAATATGCGGCTAATAGTATGCTAGCAACCCGTATATCCTTTATGAATGATATTGCTAATCTTTGTGAATTACTTGGTGCTGATGTAAATATGGTTCGTAAAGGTATTGGCTCTGATAGTCGCATAGGGAATAAATTTTTGTATCCAGGTTGTGGCTATGGTGGAAGTTGTTTCCCTAAAGATGTAAAAGCCTTAATTAAGACAGCGGAAAAGAATGGTTATTCTATGAAGGTGTTAAAAGCTGTGGAGGAGGTGAATAAGCATCAAAAAACTATACTTTTTTCAAAACTGACAAAACATTTACCTTCATTGAAAGGAAAGATCATTGCTTTATGGGGCTTGGCTTTTAAACCAGAAACAGATGATATGCGTGAGGCCACTTCTTTGGTGATGATCGATTTGCTTGTTAAAGCTGGAGCTATCGTTAAAGTTTTTGATCCTGTGGCTATGGATGAATGTAAACGTAGGATTGGGGATAAAGTGGTTTGTGCCCAAGATATGTATGAGGCTGCAATAGATGCTGACGCACTCTTACTTTTAACTGAGTGGAAGCAATTCAGGTTGCCCAGTTGGACTATTCTGAAAAAGGTCATGAGACAATCTTTTATATTAGATGGTCGTAATATTTATGATTCGAAGGAATTGGAGAGTTTTGGTTTTACATATGAATGTATAGGTAGATGATATGGATGATTTAGGACTGGTATCTATAATAACTCCTACATATAATTGTGCTCAATATATAGGGGAAACAATTGATACGGTTATTTCTCAAACATATATTAATTGGGAAATGATAATCGTAGATGATTGCTCTTCTGATAATACGGACAAAATAGTTTCCAAATATCAAAAGCGGGATTCTCGTATTAAGTATTATCGATTAGTAAATAATTCAGGGGCGGCGGTTGCTCGTACTGTAGCGATGCGTTTGGCTTCTGGAAAATATATCGCTTTTTTGGATAGCGATGATTTATGGATGCCAAATAAGTTATTTGTCCAATTGGACTTCATGATAAAAAATGGATATGCTTTTACTTGCACGTCTTATGAACAAATAAATGAGTCAGGAAAGAGTTTGAATAGGATTGTTCGTGCGGTTAGTAGTGTTAATTATAACAGATTGCTTTTGGATTGTCCTGTTGGTAATTCTACAGTGATGTATGATGTGTCTAAAATGGGAAAATTTGAGGTCCCTAATATACGTAAGAGAAATGATGATGCTTTGTGGCTTAAAATGTTAAGGGTTGAACCGTATATTTGGGGTATTCCTGATGTCTTGGTGAAATACCGTATACGTCCTAACTCTATATCAGTTAATAAGTTCAGTTTAGTAAAATATCATTGGCATTTGTATCGCGAAATAGAGCAATTGAATTTATTACGTTCTGTTTTTCATGTGTTTTTTTGGTGCTTTTTAAAAATTTTCAGAATCAAGTAATATTAGGTATATGATGAAAAAGATACCTTTTTCGCCTCCCGATATGTCAGAGGCAGAGATCAATGAGGTTGCCGAGGCTCTTCGTTCCGGTTGGATCACCACGGGGCCTAAAACAAAAGAATTTGAGAGATTAATTGCCATGTGCTGTCAGACAGATCAAGCTGTATGCTTGAATTCGGCTACGGCTTGTATGGAGTTGATATTGCGTGTTTTGGACGTTGGGCCAGGAGACGAGGTGATTACTTCCGCTTATACGTATACCGCTACCGCAAGTGTAACTTGTCATGTGGGGGCAAAGGTTGTCATGGTAGATACCGCTCCTGATTCGTTTGAGATGGATTATGATAAGTTGGCTGATGCGATCACGGAGAGGACAAAGGTGGTTCTGCCTGTTGATCTTGCCGGTGTGGTTTGTGATTATGATAAGATATTCGCTGCCGTAGAGAGCAAGAAACATTTGTTTTCGCCAGCGAACGATATCCAGAAGGCGTACGGTCGGGTTATCGTACTTGCGGATGCCGCTCATGCTTTTGGTGCCAAATGGCATGGAAAGATGTGTGGTGAGATCGCTGATTTTACTTCGTTTTCCTTCCATGCCGTGAAAAACCTTACGACAGCAGAGGGAGGTGCGTTGACTTGGAGAAATCATGATGGGGTTGACAACGAGTCTCTTTATAAACAGTTTCAATTGCTTTCCCTTCATGGGCAGAACAAGGACGCGCTTGCTAAAACTAGGTTGGGGGCATGGGAGTATGATATTGTCGCTCCGTATTATAAGTGTAATATGACGGATGTGATGGCGGGTATTGGTCTTGCGCAGTTGAAGCGTTATCCGGAAATGCTGTATCGTCGTCGTCAGATTATTGAGAGGTATAATGAAGGACTGAAGGGGTGCGATGTGCAGGTCTTGGATCATTTTGGTGATGACTATTCTTCGAGTGGGCATTTGTATCTTGTACGTTTGCTTGGTGAGGATATGGAATATCGAAATGCTGTGATAGAACGGATGGCTGAACGTGGGATCGCTTGTAACGTACATTATAAACCTTTACCGATGATGACAGCCTATAAAAATTTAGGTTTTGATATCGTAGATTATCCGAATGCTTACAACCAATACCATAACGAGATTACTCTTCCTTTGCATACCAGTCTTACGGATGAGGACGTACAGTATGTGATCTCTAATTTTGTTGATATTATTGCCAATAAAATAATCAATTGATTTGAAACGTTTTTTTGATGTTATAGCCAGCGGGATAGGACTTATCCTGCTAAGTCCTTTGTTTGTTATTTTGGCAATTTGGATTAAGTGTGATTCTACCGGTCCTGTTTTTTATAGACAGATTCGTGTAGGACGTAACAACCGGGATTTTCAGTTGCTTAAATTTCGAAGTATGCGTGTAGGTTCTGATAAGAAGGGACTTATTACGGTAGGAGGGCGTGATCCACGGATTACACGGTCTGGTTATTATATTCGTAAGTATAAATTGGATGAGTTTCCTCAATTGATCAATGTACTCAAAGGGGATATGAGTTTGGTAGGTCCTCGGCCCGAGGTACGTAAGTATGTTGATCTGTACACGGCTGAACAACGGCGTGTGTTGGCAGTTAGACCGGGTATTACAGATTATGCGTCTATAGTGTATATGGATGAAAATAGATTACTTGGACAATCCTCAAATCCCGACAAAACTTATGTTGAGGATATTATGCCGGCGAAAATTGAACTCAATATGAGATATATTAACCATCCTACATTGTTTGAGTACTTTAAGCTGATATTTCTTACGATTTTTAAAATAGCTAGATAAAAAACTGTCTTGTTTTTATGTGATATATTATCGGGAGAGTTGGTGTAAGAACCGGCTCTCCCGTTTTTTATTTCTATCGAACGCTTGCGCTTAAAAGGCGATCGCCACCTCCGCACCGATCTGGAAGGGCTTACCTAGTTGGATAAACGGATTCCCGAATGACTCGAAATAAAATGCAGAGTAATGGGTGTTCGTTATATTACGGCTCCATAGGTTTACGTTGACGATACCTTTGCGTACGCCTACCTTTGCGTTCACCGTTCCGTAGAATTTCTGGTAGATGTCGTTTCGCTCGGTCCAGAAGATCTTTCCGACACCGCTGAATTGGGCGGAGGCGGAGAATTGGTCTATCCATGCGTTACGGAACAGGCGGGTGTATTGCAGTCCTACGTTGAAGGTATGACGTGGGGTATATGGGATGAAGTTGTTCTTGAAATCCTCTTTCCCATTGTTGTAATCCCGGAACGTAGCATGGGTGAAACCGTAATTAACGTCGGCGGTTAGCCCATCGATGATGCGGGCACGCAAGGAGGCCTCTATACCGTAGCTTTTGGCTTTCCCGGCGTTGGTGAGGATACGGCCGTTTCCGCTATTTACGAATTTGGTCAGCTGCACGTCTTGAATGTCCATATAGAAACCTGTCAATTCTGCGCTTAGGCGTTGGAATAGCAACTCGCTACGGATACCGATCTCGTAGTTCCAGCTTTTCTCCGGTTTGTAGGCGGCTACTTCCTCGATGGGGGTAGGTTCTTTGACCTCGATCGGCATCATGTCCTTGAAAGCGCTCATCATATCGTATTGCATCTGGCTTTGCATCACGTCTGCCGACATTTGTACGTTGTAGCCCCCGGTCTTATAACCTTTCGCTACTGATACATAGGTGAACGTGTTTGACGAGCATTCGTACTTTAAAGAGACTTTCGGAAGTACTTGCCAGAAGTCTTGGGAGACACTGGCGTCCATCACGGTGGTTGGGATCGGGAAAAGTTTCTCGATGTCGATAACCGGTCCGTTTTCTACGAAGCCGAAACCCATTCTCATCTTAGCCTCGGAATTGTAATCCATCTTTTGCTTCTCGTAATCCAAGCGGATACCGGCGGTAATTGACAGACCTTCCGTGAACAAGTTGTTATAAGTGGATTGGTGATACAATGCAAGGCCGTAAGAAGGGGTGTCGAAAGAACCCGGAATATAAAGATGATCGTCCAGTATTTTTAGATAGGGCATTTTAGGGTGATCTTTCTTCAATTGATCGAATACGGGCTGGAGAACGGTCTTAATTCCGTCTTCCTTGAAATCGACCGGACCGTCCGTATGTAGATCATCGTAGAAACCGTAGAGTCCGAAGGACCATTGGTAATTATTCCTCGTGTTGCTCTTGATCGCCAATTCCTCGCTGAAAGCGTTTTGCTTTTGCTTTTGGTTGAGGGTAAAGATCGAGAGAGGGGAGAAGTCTTGATCCATCTTCATGTCATCCTTGAAATATTGATGACCGGTGATGCTGCTCAGTATCACGTGCTCATTCCGGTATTCGAGGGACAGGTTATTGGCGATGACCGTCCGTTTATAAGAGCTGAGATCGTTGATATTGATAGGATTTACATACTTGTGATCGGTATTTCCGGTTCCGATGAACATACCATATGGAAACGCTCCTTGATCCGTATAATCTACGGAAAGGGAGTAGGAGGCACGGAAGTTCGGATTGAAGCGACCTTCTAACTTGAATCGGCCGCCAACGTTGTCTTCCTTATCGATCTTTTTCCCATCGTAGGCATTGGTGTAGAAACCGTCGCTATGGTCATAGTAAGCGGCGGCGGTAAATCCGATGGTCTCGCTCAACTTAGCATAATGGGAGGCTTTGACTTTATATTGCCCGTAGCTTCCGGCCGATAGGGAGAGTTTCTTTCCTTGGTAATCGAACGGGGAGATGGTATAGATATTTACGATGCCCCCCATGGCGTTACGACCATACAAGGTTCCTTGCGGCCCTCGTAATACCTCGATGCGTTGGATATCGGTCAGCTCGAAATCGAAGGTGCTTTTATCCAGATAAGGCACGTTGTCTACATATAAGCCCACGGATTGTCCGCTACTTCTGGCTCCGATACCGCGGATATAGATGGCCGAGGTTAGTTTTGCCCCATAATCCGGCATGTATAGGTTCGGGACGAAAGAACTTATATCCTTTAATGCGTCGATCTGCCTGCCGGAGATCATTTGTGGGGAAAGGATCGATACGGAACCGGGTAACGTACGGAGGTTATTCGTCTCCTTCGTGGATGAGGTCACGATTACCTCACCCATGTTATAGGTTTTTATCGTGTCGTTCTCGTTAGCCTTGATGTCCTCGGCGTATACATTTTGCAGCCCCAACGCACCTAGGGCGATGATACCTAAGTAGTGTCTCTTCATCGAATTTCTTTTGTTAGTATATTTTTTCAATCGCGAAGAAACGGTAAAGAAACAGGATGGTCAATCACTAGATGTAGTGATTTTGAAAGCTGGTTTGTTGGCTTCGCTATAGTTCGATATCGTCGCCGGAGATGATCCCGTTCATGATGGCGTAGAAGGTGAGGCCGGATACGGTCTTGATGCCCAGCTTGGCGGTGATGTTCTTACGATGGGTGAGGACGGTGTTCAAGCTGATGTTCAGCTTATCGGCGATCTCTTTATTCGTGATGCCTTTTACGATCAGTTGAAGTACGTCTACCTCACGGCTGGATAGGTCCTTGTTGTTTTCGGTTGTGGTGTTGCTGGAGCTGTCGCTCGTAAATAATTGTTGCAATTGCTCGATAATGGTCTCTTGGGAGGAACGTAACGTGATACGGTTCGTAGACGAGAGTGCCCCGTGTTCTTCGGTGCTGTCGATGAGGAGGGCGGTCTTGTTTCTTCTCGGGAGGAAGAAATCCGCGTTGAGCACAAGGGTATCTGAATCGGTGAAATAGTAATCGTAGGTGTCGCTTCCTGTGGAGGAAAGCATCTCGAAATTTGGAAAATAGCAAACCTCTACCGGGGGGAAGTAGTCGGTCAGCAAGCTTTGCAGCCCAATACTTCTTAGGGTATCAGACAGTATGATCGCTATTTGTTTGTTTCGATGCATTTCAGATCGTTAGATACATAATTTTTCCATGGCCGAGACCATGGGGGTAAGGATTCGATACCGGATCCGGTTGTGTTGTTTGATATCTTTCTCCAGACTACAGATGGAGAAGAGGACGGCATAACATAAATTCTCGTCGTAATCTCCCGAAAGATGCTTGACCATGATACTTTTTAAGTCGGCTAAAAGGGCCTCGATGGTATCTTCCGTACGTTGCTCGGAGGTGATTTGCAATCCATCGATCGTTCCCGCCGGTTCTTTTCCCAGCTTTTTACTTAACGACATGCAGTAGGGGAACCATATCTTATCATCTTTCTCAATGCGGGCGATGAGTTCTTCCTTGAACGAGGAGAAGAAGCGTCCTATCAATCCAAGAGTAGGATTACCGGGCGTACTCATCGAGATAAAGGAACCTAGATGGCGTTCTATATTGGGGAGCTGATAACGTAAATAGTATTGGTTCGTCTTTGTCAGGTAATCAATGATCTGCGATGTATGGAAAGTTTGTAACTTCTTCTCCGGAAAATACTCCTCGTTGAGGAAGGTATTGATCACTGTCAATAAAAAGTCCGTATCCAACGAATGTTCTTCACAGAGCGTCTTCACCGATTTGTCGCCAAGCCCGAGACGAATCCCAAACCGGTTGATTACGGGAATGAGTGAGGGGTGTTCTTCCACCACCTCACTCAATTGCATATTTGGGTATACTAAAGGCATCTTATCAAGCTTGTTCCCATTGTTCACGTAATAACTTGACGGCGGAGGGGACTACCACGTTACGGTCTCCCTGACATCCGCACTCGAAGCTTACGTAGTTGTTATAACCAATCATTTTCAATCCCTTGAAACCATTGATATAGTTGTCGGCATCTCCATCCTCACCCGGCATGCTGCGACGTTTGCGGCTGGCCACGTGTACGTGTTGGAGATACTCTCCACCAGAGATAAAGGCTCCCATATCAGAGGTCTCTTCCCATGTCATATGCCAGAAGTCGCCCATGCAACGTACACCCGGATTATTGATATCCCGGCATAAAGAGGCGGCGTCGGCTACTTGACGTAGATAAAAACACTCTTTTCGGTTCAAAGGTTCAAAGATGACGCTAGTCCCATGCTGGGCGGCGAAAGTTCCCATCTCGTTGAATTGCTCGCAAAGGAAATCCCGTGTCTCCATCGTATGAGGCAAGGCGGGGACTTGACCATTAAAGGCAGGAACGATAATCACGCCCGTAGAACCTAATTCACCGGCTGCGGCGATGATCTCTTTCATCGTATCCATGCATTCCTTGCGGATGGCTGGATCGGTAGAAAGAATAAAGCCTTTGAAGCCGGCGCAAATGGCACTCACTTTGATATTACGTCCGTTTAAGGCCTGCTTGATCTCGTTTACTCGGCCGGCTAATCCTCCGCCACCCGGCTCAAAACCTACAACGCCCAACTTCTCCATAAAATCAAGTTTCTCGTTCAAACTTTCACCCGGGGCGATTCCCTCTTGGAAAGAAAGCTTTAATTCAAGGTCTTTGCCGGGCTTGTCGCTCCCTTTTTCTCCTTTGGCAGTGTTTGCCGACTTGGAAGAGCAGGAGGCCAAGGCCGTACTTCCTACCGCTAAAGCAGCGCCGGATAAGGAGGTTCTTAAAAAGTTTCTTCTATTTAATGTCATAAACAGTCTGGATTATTTCTTGTCGATTGGTTTACCCGGAACAGGAACGACGAAGCCGCTCATATCCATCTTTCCTAAGTTCAAATCTTTCGGAGTGTAATCCAATGCTGAGGCAGTCATGGCATCCCAAGTGGTCTCGGCACCCGTGTAAGCGGACTCACGACCCATGATTGCGGCCATATTGGAGATAGCAGTCTCAGAAGCTTGCTCGATTTGTTTACCACCACGGATGCAGTTGATCCAGTTTACATGCTCTAATGTATACGGGTCAGTTTGCTTGAAGTTCGCTTTTTCGGCCTCACTATCATATTTCCAGATAACGTTTCCTGCCAAATCCTTGATCTCCATCGTGTCACTGCTCCATGATCCCTTGGTTCCTTGGATGAATTCGCTTACATTATTTGCACAACCATCTATCTGGCGGCACATACTATGCATATGGATACCATTTTCCATTGTGAAATCAACGCTGAAGTTATCATATTGGTCGCCAGTGATACGACGGTGGCGAGAACCGAAACCTACAGCCTTGACTGGTTTCAATCCGCTGAACCAAGTGAATACATCTATATTATGTACGTGTTGCTCTACGATATGGTCGCCGGAAAGCCATTTCCAGTTTACCCAGTCCTTGATCATATATTCGCAATCGTTCCATCCCGGTTGACGATCCCGATACCAAAGCATATTCTGATTCCAGTAAACCGTACCGCCCGTGATCTCACCGATCAATCCTTCCATGATCTTCTTGTAAGACTCGACATAACTGCGTTGGTGATGGCGTTGAGTACCGGTTACGACACATAAGTTCTTTGCCGCAGCTTGTTTCGCGGTAGCCATAATGGTACGGTAACCAACCGGATCAACACAGATAGGTTTCTCTAAGAAGGAATGTTTGCCCTTTTCTGTGGCGTATTGGAAATGAACTGGACGGAATACGGGAGGAGTGGCGACGATCACTACATCTACGCCGCTATCAATCACTTGTTTGTACGCATCTAAGCCGACGAAACGTTTATCAGCCGGTACATCAATTCCTTTCTCATCTTTTAATTTCTTTGCCAAATCATCGACACGTTCTTGGAACGTATCGCCTAAAGCCACGATCGTAACGCCGTTCGCAGCGTTCAAGAAGTTAAAAGCGGCTCCGGAACCACGTCCGCCACAACCGATTACACCAGCTTTTAGTTCTTTTCCATCAGTCGCCAGATCTGGTAATTCGGGCACGTAATAAGTACCGGGTTCTTTCAAAGGCTTTATTGCGTTCGCACTTTCACCTCCACCACAAGAAGTTAATACACCAACTGTACTACCTGTTCCAATTGCTCCAAGCGCACCCGCTAGGGCTGAACTTTTCAGAAATGATCTTCTGCTAATGCTGTTCTCTTTTTTCATGATATTATTTTTTTTAGACACTATTTATTAGGTTCACATACAACACGGAAACCGATTCCTCTGATATCGGAGTACCACCAGATACTCTTCGGTTGTTGCGGATCGGTTTTTAACCAAGCTTCATGTTTGGTATAATCACGGGAAGCGCAGCGAAGATCTGCCGCATCGGAGGTGTAATTACCGCCTCTCACTACCCATTCTGTACCTTCAGTAACTAATGGATCTGTGGCGCTACTTCCGCTTTTAGCGTAAGCTTCAGGATCATACTTGTCGGCACAATATTCCATTACATTACCCAACATATTCTTTAACCCAAAAGGGTTGGCTTTTACCAAATCCGGTTCTTGCGTCTTATTTTTGCTGTTCTTGCTATAAATCACATAAGAACCTATACTATCAGTCTTTGCGTCGAAAAATTTACGCCAGAAGCCTTGATCGGAGAAGTCTTTTGGATTACCCGTAAAGAAATAAGGCGTTTCCGTGCCGCCACGTGCCGCATATTCCCATTCCGCCTCGGTCGGTAAACGATAAGTCTTTCCTGTTTTCTTGGATAACCATTGACAGAAAGTCTCGGCCGCATAATGAGTCATTGTAATAGCTGGGCGATCTCCACCACCCCAGCCTTGATCCGGAAAACCGAACGGAGGTGTAGGACCGGAGATGGCATCGACATTCGGATTACTGTTATTTGCGTACACGGTCTCTGGCGGGGTACGGCCCTCACTCATCGTATTCCCATAGAAAGCCCAGTATTGATCCCAAGTCACCTCGACCTCAGCCATGAAAAACGGACTGACAGTTACGTTGTGTACAGGCGACTCATCTGCTTTATGAAATGCCTCTTTTTCCTCACTACCCATTTTGAATGAACCTCCGGGGATAGCAATCATCTTGAATGAGACCATTGTTCCGGGAATTTGTTCTACATAGTCGGTGAAAGAGGTAACTGTAGTTGGTTCCTTAAAAAACAAGCTGGTATCCGAAGATGCCCCGGATGTATTTTGTCCTGGTATACCAACCATCTTGGAGTGATTGTAGTTCGGATTGTAATGTCCTGCATCCAAATGGCAACTAATACATTGTAGATCTAGCTTTTTCTCATTCTCATCATAATATAAATGTGCCGTTACACCATCATCGGTAATTCCTTCGGGGAATAAGTTCTGATGGCACTCCTTACAAGATTCATTGGGGATATATTTAACGGCGTGTTCCAACTCGGACTTAGTTTCCCAATTGAAATCCGCGCTGTCTTTAGTCAAGTATGACCAAACATCTTTCATACCCAATTTAGCCTTTGCGCTATAATGTTTCCAAGTATTTGTTTGGGGTGGGAGGTGACAAGCTACGCAATGTGTCTTAACGCCACTTCCATTATTTACATGCTTGGAAAGTTTCCAACTGTTTTCTACGTGAGGATGCACGTGGCACATCATACAAGATTCATCTGTCGAGAAATATACAGATGTTTTATAAAGGGCGATCATAATCCCAGCTCCCAAAAATAATCCGAGGCACAGGATAAACGCCTTACTTTTGAAAAAATACTTTTTCCTCTCAGACGAGTATCGATTTGAAAATTTGTTAGTTGTCATCTGTTTCTATGGTATACGATTTACACTAAGTCTCAATTAGATTTAAAATCGGCAATAAAAGTAGTATATTCCTTTATATATTGAAAGAAAAAATAGTCTCTTTAACGAAAAATGTTGTCTTATTTACGCTTTTTTATCGCAAAGGGAAGAGAAGGAGAATAATAAAAAAGCGGCAACACATATTCATAGTGTTGCCGCTCATGCACGGAAGGAGAGGCTCGAACTCCCGACACCTGGTTTTGGAGACCAGTGCTCTACCGACTGAGCTACTTCCGTATTGCGGGTGCAAAAGTAGTTTAATAATTTGAATATGCAAGTAAAATATGAGAAAAAATAGTCTGCTTTTTAAAAAGGCATTTAGATTATATTTAGTATGTTTGCCAAATCAAAGAAAAAGGAGTGGGAGTTTTTGTGCGAGATATCAAAGGGTTGCTTGAATCTGTGTCGGTAGATAACAGGGGAGCTTTCGAACGTTTTTATAATTTATATTATGATCAGGTTTTTCGTTTCGCTTATTATTGTTTAGGCGAGAAGGAGGCATGCCGTGAAGTTGTGACAGATGTTTTTTTCTCGGTCTGGCAATCTCGGAAACGATTAAAGGAGATTGATAATATAGATACCTATTTATATATTTCCGTACGTAACGAGTCTTTTCGTTTTCAAGCAAGGAATAAAGACTTGAATAGGGCTTCTTTAAATGAGTTGTTGCCATTAATGGAAGAGGAAGATGAGGGTTCTCCGGAGGAGCATTTGGAGTTAAAAGAGATGAGAGAGATGCTTGATAAAGCGATTGACGAACTTCCTGAGAAATGCCGTCTTGTGTTTTTGATGTCTCGTGAGGAGGGATTGAAAACGAAGGAGATCGCGGAAATATTATCGATTCAAGAGAGTACGGTTCGTGTACAGATGAAGATCGCTATAGAAAAATTGGTAGCCCGGTTGAAGCCGAGCTTTCCAAATATTTCATTCTCTTTATTGCTGATGTTTATTTTTAATGTGATTTATAGATCTGCTTAAGCTTTCTATATGGGGATATTCCCTGTTAGAAGGAAAGATGATAGTTCTTTTATATCAGTAACGATTTTGTTTGCTCCGACATTCGCTAATTCTTCTTCATCCCCGTAGCCGTAAAGGACTCCTATTGAATCTATGTTATTCGCTTTGGCCCCTTCTATATCATATTTACGATCACCGATCATGACTACGTCAGACCGTGTTTTTATATCGGTGCTGTCTAATACATATTGTATTACATCCGCTTTTTCGGAACAGCTTCCGTCGAATGTGCTTCCTCCAACAAATGCAAAATAAGATTCTAAGTGGAAATATTCTAGAATTTGTTGAGCGAAGGGTTGCGGCTTTGAGGTGGCTAAGTAGATTTTCATTTCGTTTTCGGTAAGCAAACGGAGTAATTCATCAATACCTTGATACAGGGTATTCTCGAAAATACCTTGTTTTGAAAAATATTCCCGGTATTTAGCAATGGCTACATCTGCTTGCTCATCTGTAAACTGATAGAAGTCCTTAAAGGATGTTTTTAATGGTGGCCCGATGAAAGGGCATAAAGATCGTAAATCTTCTACTTCTATATTGAAATAGGAGAGGGCGTACTTTACAGAACTGGTAATACCAATCATAGGATCGGTTAATGTACCGTCCAGATCGAACAATATATGTTGATACCTTTTGTTATTCATTAGATATTAATAGGATTGAAAAAAGAAAGAAGGTGTCTGAAAAGGATGCCTTCTTTTTTTGTTATGCTGCCCGTTT